>Ga0209123_1003741_pt1 | contig 11100 bp, 5 predicted proteins | sample BarGraIncu00431A_FD_184500 | JGI IMG/M metagenome (GOLD analysis project Ga0209123, IMG submission 184500) | Arctic peat soil microbial communities from Barrow, Alaska, USA - Barrow Graham LP Incubations 004-31A (SPAdes) (version 2) | ecosystem: Environmental > Terrestrial > Soil > Wetlands >...
TGAACGGTTTGCACCAACGTATTTCCAAACATACCCTAGTTTGTAAGAAAAACCGGAACCGCGTATATCCGTTGCTTCAGGTACCATTTCATACTGTGGATAAGGAAATATATTACCATCCAGATTTTGTAATTTTGGTATTAAACGCATAGTTGAAGATCCCAGGATAGAATAAAACGGATTTGTTTTTAAATCTGTAAATGGAATTTCAAAAATAGATTCAATGCTATTTCCATCTACATATGTTGATTTAAATATTCTGTCAGCATCTGCGTCGTTTGCAATATATACACTATCAGTAGCTACTCCATTATCAGCTGAAAGAATGTATTTCGACTGTGAAACACGAAGCATCGCAAATCTGCCTGAAGCAATAATTTCAGAACAAAGTGCATTACATTCCTGATATTTTTCCTGCCACAAATAAATGTCAGCTAACAATGTTTTTGCTGTCCACGATGTGATACGATTTTTATTTTGAGCGATAGAAGAGTAAGAAACGGGAGCATTTGCAGCTGCAATTTTCAAATCGTGTACTAATGTATCCAGAATTTCACTGCCGGCTGTTTTTGGTATCGAATAATTTTGGTCGTCAGTTACCGATGCTTCCAACACCAAAGGTACATCTCTAAATGAACGAACCAAATAAAAATACATTAATGCCCGAAGTGTTAGTGCCTCCGCTTCATTTTGTTTTAGTTGCCTATCGGTAAATGTACCATCTTGCCCAATTACCGTTGGTGCAAATTTCAAAACAGTGTTACAATTATTAATAACCGTATAAAAATCCTGCCAGTCAACCACTGTATTTGTCGATGAAATTTCACCGTCGATTATCTGTGTATAGTCATTGAAAGGACCAGTTCCGTTATCGACCATATCAGCACGTAACTCACCCCATAAAAACATTTTTTCAATAGGACCACTCAAAACTGATGCGTAACAACCTATAACAGCAGAATTAACCTGCTCTTTTGTTTTCCAGAATTCTTCCCGGATAACTCCATCTTCTGGTTTCAAATTCAACCAGTCAGTACAGGAACTAAACAGCATTAATAGGCTGACAGTGAATAATATAAATTTATATTTTTTCATAAAACTTTAAATTTTGTTTGTTAAAATGTAACTGTAAATCCCATTGAATAGTCACTGGGTCTTCCAGATCGGGAAGTATCTTTACCCAAATCAGCAAATCCACTTCGAAGTGTAATTTCAGGATCCATACCGGTGTAATTTGTCCAGATATAGATGTTTTGCATTGTACACCATAAACGTAAATCGGTCAATCCAAATTTTTTCACAACAGCTTTATCGAAATTGTAAGTAACTGTCATAGACTTAAAGCGCAGAAATGAACCATCTTCAACAAAGCGATCGGAACCCAACGTGTTATAACCCATTCCGTATAATGCTCTTGGTAATAAACCTTCCGGTGCAGTACTAGCGTCCTCATAAGGGTTTCTCCATCTTTTCAATACAGCAGTACTTTGATTGTCATAACCGTACATACCTTCCATATCCATACGGGTCTGATTAATAACTTTGCCGCCATAACGATAATAGAAATAGGCAGTAAAACTTAATGAATTCTTCCAACGAAATGTAGGACCAAATCCACCATTCAAAAGTGGGTTCATGTTGCCTAAATAAACTATATCCTGAGCATTAATATTTCCATCGTGGTTAATATCAACATATTTAGCATCTCCCGGTTGGAAATTATATCCAATAGATGGATACCAGTATTTCATTTGTACTGCTTGTTTATTTCCGTTAGAATCATAAGTATAAATGGGACTTCCATTCACATCTTTTGCAATTGTTTGACTCTGATTGAGGTAAACTCCATCATATTTATAGCCATAGAATGATCCGTATGGATTATTCACTTTAACTGCTGTTAGATATTTACCATTACCGGCTGAAGGAATTGATTGAAGTGCTACATTATCGGATATTGAAATAATTTGATTTTCAGACCGGGCAAATGTAAAATTGAAATCTAATGAAAACTCCTTTGTTTTAATTGGTGTGGTATTAATACTTAACTCCCATCCTTTATTATCCAACGACCCTGCATTTGCACCAATCGTACTAAATCCTGAAGAGCTTGGGATAGTTAATTTATCGAAATAAAGATCGTTCGTACGTTTATTATACCAGTTGAAGTCTATATTGATGCGGTTATCAAACATAACTAAATTTGCACCCAGATTGAGGTCACTAACTCTTTCCCAACGTAAATCGGATAATTGAAGACTTGTTGAATAAACACCTGTTTCACCTAAATAGGTATAAGCATAGGTGCCATATTGATTATAATATAAATAATTTTTCTTGACCGGATTTCCACTTATTCCTGTTGATGCACGTAAACTTAAATCACTGATTGATTTTACAGCTTTCATAAATGGTTCACCGGAAACACGCCAGCGAACAGATGCACTTGGGAAATAACCGATTCTATTTTTAGAACTATATTTCGAGTCACCATCTTGTCGAACAGAACCTGTAAAAATATACCGGTCCAACAATTTATAATGAATCATTCCCAATAATGATAATGAACGGGATTGTGAACTCCCTGAATTTAACCCCAAACCGGTACCAATAATTTGTGATGCAATAGTAGGATCCTGTAAATAGGTGGAAGCACTCAATGCGCTAATTTCCTGATATGAAGCATCCCGACCATCATACGTACTATACTGTAATAACGCCATAATATAATGATTTTCATTCAGTTTCGGCGTATAAATCAATTTATTAAATGTTTGAACAGTAAACTGTTCCTTATTTAAATCTGAAGAACGATTTACACTATATTCAGGCCAGGGCCGTCCAGTTGCAATTTGCGGTAAAAAACGATTTTCTTTTATCGTGTTAATATCAAATGCAAGGTCACCCTGATATTTTAATATTTCAGGTACAATCCAGTATTGTAGGTTGAATTTTGGTATAATACGATCGTTTTTTATTTTATAGCTGCCCGAATTAGCCATGGCTACCGGATTATAAATACCTTTGTCAGTTGATGAATTCCATGATCCCTGAGGAGTTATTGCAGGTGAAAAATAATTTGGTGTCAATTCACCAAAGACATTGTATTCGTAAATAGATTGATTGGGCATTTTAGTATATGCCGTATTCTGTATGTCCGAAATATAATTTTTATCTGTTTCACTGTGTGTAAAACCTAAATTCACCTGGAATTTTAATTTATCCGAAACATTATAATCCAGATTCAGGGAAGCTGTGATTCGTGAATAACCCTGACCGATAACTGTACCTGTTTGATCTAAGTATCCAAGTGATGTTCGGTAAACTGCTTTTTCTCCTCCACCCGAAACTGAAATAACATGATCCTGGGTAAAACCGTTTTTGGTGAGAGCGCCATACCAATCAGTATTATTAAGGTAATTATAATTATAATAAGTATAAGGATTGTTTGGTTCAGGCAATAACTCAGGACGATTTTCCGAACTTGATAATAAACCAGCATTTTGGAATTCTTCCAGCACTAAAGCTGAATATTGACCTCCATCCAATGTCTTAATTGGTGTTGCAGGAGTATTTAATGTACCTTTAAAAGTATACGATACCCGGGGAGGTCCAACTGTACCACGTTTTGTTTTAATCAACAATACACCGTTTGCACCTTTGTTACCATACAAAGCTGTTGCTGCAGCATCTTTCAAAACTGTAATATCCTGAATATCGGCAGGAGAGATGTTTAATAATTGTGCGTAATTTTGTTCATCAGCAGTTGCAAAATCAAAGTCGGCACCGATACTGGTATCGAATGGTATTCCATCCACTACAATCAATGGATCTGAACCGTTGTTAATGGAAGTAGTACCACGAATACGTATGGACATACCTGCACCCGGTTCACCACTATTGGCTACAATGTCAACTCCTGCCATACGACCCTGAAGCGCCTCATCAATGGAGGAAACCTGTAATCCTTCTAATTCTTTTGTATCAATTTTAGTAACTGCATAGGATAAGTCACGTTCGGCAATGTTTGCAAAACCGGTATTTATCGTTTTTTTTGCAGTAACCGTTACTTCCGTGATATTATGTGTATCGTCTTCCAATGCTATATTAATAACATCTGAGTTACCGACAGTTTTTGTTATTGTTTTGTAACTGACGTAGGAATACGAAACTATGGTTCCTTTACCACTTACTTTTAGTGTATAGTTACCATCAATATCCGAAATTGTATTATTTAAAATACGGTTGTTTTTGTCTTTTTCAACAACTGAAACACCGATAAGCGTTTGTTTGTCTGAAGCTGAAATTATGGTACCCCTAATAATCATCTTTGTTTGGGCTATCGAAGATATAGATATCAGCAAAGACACAAATATCAGAAAAAATATACTATTATAATTCTTTTTCATATTGATCTGTTTAATTCATTTTTTACTGTTACTGAATCTTTTTTTTGTAGACCAGATAATCATTAATTTCATGTATGACTGCTTTGCCGCCAAAAAAGTTACTATGAGTGGTCCCACGAGTGACAGTTGCAGTTCTTACTTTAGCCGAATATGTTTTACCGGCACTTAAGGATTGAGAAGATACAATTAAATTTCCCGATGCATCTTTTCGAACTGCTAAATATGTTTCATCAATTACATCTTTTAAAGCCGTAGGCCAGGTTTCCTCCTTTATTACCAGGTCATTTGGCATAATATAGGTTAATCCGTCATCTGCAAATATTTTACCTTTCAGTATATGATAAAAAATGAACTTGGATGCTTTAATTTTTGCAGCAGCATCACCACTTTGAAGTAGTGCATAATCGGGCAAATCGCCGTTTGCAACTGCTTTATCCATTGCTGTATTGGTTGGTACAAATATGGTGTAAGTAACATCATTCGAAAGACCGGCCAAATCAGTTGTTTCTCCTTTTAAACATAAAATCAAGTAATTCTTGAATTTGTCCATAAATACATTTTTGGAGCTCGCATCCATAATGTAAGTGAGTAGATCTTTGGATTTATAACCTTCAGGAACAGTAGGCAATGAAACTCTTTTTGAGTATTGAAGCATTTTGTCTATTTTGAAAACCTGCCCGTTTAAAAAGGTTTTATAAGGAGTGGCAGTCACCACGTCGTTATCATCAAAATTGCCAACCATCTGAATTTGGTTATTTTTATAGCGAATCATATCGCCATAATCATTTACTGCAAAAGAGTAGCCACCATATGCACTGGCAAATCCGGGATCAGTTATGAAATTTGTCAATGCACAATTAACCTGCTGGTTTTTTAGTCTTTTGAAAATATGTGACCGAACTAATCGTTGCATTCGGGTTGGAGCATCAAAAGTTCCAATTAAACTATTCGTGTTTGTAAAACCAAAAGTGGAACCTGATAACCATACCCAGTTAAAACCATCACTTTGTAGTTGTTCGGTGGTTGGTAATAATACAGTATAATTTTCCTGAAGATTACCATTAAGTTCACATTTACGCAATTCTTGTTGTAAAGTTAAACTAAAGTATGCATTGAAAGCATTATTCAGATAGCTATAATTCGGATTTAGGAAAATTTCGGAAAATACTGTTTCAAAATATGAACTTTTAATGTAATTATTTGATCCATAAAACAGTCCGTTGCTTGCAGGGGCAACGGTTGGATAATCTGCTTTGTTAAAGTCTGCACCTAAATTACCTTTGCCATTAAACGATTCGCCCCATGCATTCAAACTTCCTTTGTACGTATCGGGCCAGACCAAATCATTTGTCATTTGAGCATTGATAAAATATAACAGAATTTGCGGTGGAACATTTTGAATGCCACCCGGATAAAAAATTGCCAACTTATCAGTGTAAAATTTCGTTACAGCGGCATTGTTGGGAGCAAAAATTGTACTTCCTCCATTTTCATCTGCCGCTGAGGTAAATGTTCTTTCAACATTAATCCAGACTGACAATCCGGAATAATATTTTGTAAATACTTCGTTAATGTTTTTAGTTGGAAAAGCTAAATTAAAGTAACTTGTTGCATCTTTACTAAAGGTGTACGAAATAAAATAAGGATTCCCCGTTATATCGGTTTGGTTAATTATTCGTTTAAATTCCGAATAGTCGGGATTATCTAATAATTTTTCGAGTGTCGGTAGTGGCTCAAGCACCTGGTCAACCTCATGTGCTACTCCATTTTCAGCATACATATCCTGAGTAAGAATAGAAGCGCTTTGAACATTTCTACCGGTATACGGTGTGTTATAAAACATTTCGAAATCAACTTTCGCTTGCGAAGCTGAACGACCATTTTCAAATACAGGACTCAAATAAAAAGGTATGTACTTGTTGTTTTGAAGATTAAGAGAATAAATTGGCATATCAAATGCCCAAGCTGTTTTTCCTAAAATTTTTTCCTGATGAATGGATTCGTAATAGGTGGTTTTTTTCTTGGTACTTGCCAGTGAATCCCAACCTCTGTTTAATACGTCAGTTAAATGTGCGAAGGAATAATTGTTGTAAACAATCGAATAACTGACAATTTTAGTAACCAATGAATCAGGAATGTCAGAAACTGATGCAAGGTTTTTACTAACAAGGTATTTAGCGAATGCCTCATCATTTGGTGCGAAAACTGTGTAAAGTCCACCTGTCTTTAAAATCGAAGCATAAAGTGTTCGATCTACACATTTTAAATAATTAGTAAATTTACCCTGATTTTGTAAAACCTGGTAAATAGGAGGTTCCAACCAACCCGGACGTTCAAAATAAGCATCCTTATCGTTACATCTGACAAGGAGGATTAGAACTAACGATAATAGAACTGGAATTTTAATCAAATTTCTCATGAAACTTATTAATTTAAGGTAATTTATTCTTTTTTTTTGTACTTACTGTATAATCAGCAAATAAACATGGTGCAAAATTACAATTTCGATGTAAGTTTAGTACTGTCATTTTGTACAACTATATAGAAATTTATACAAATCTTTGTGTTTTAAACTGTCTTTCTCGCGTAAAATTAATTTTTAGGTCTTATTGTAATATCTCCGGTTGTTCTCTATTCTATTTGCAATTAAACTGTTGGTGTCCAGAATTCTTATGTTGAGTAACGGCTGTTGATAATTGTCATTTTGAAATACCAAATTATCCTTATATTGCATCCATATATTATAACTGTCGAATGCGGGGTGGTTTTTTTTAGCAAAAAATATAGTTCTAATGTTTATATAGTATTGAATTCTAAAAATGGAATTAGTAACTTTGCCCAGTGATATTCTGCAATCCTGAATAGTAATTCCGGTAAGAGGATTAGTCGGATTGTTTTTTTTTACCAATAAAAGAAGATTAATAGCTGGATATTATCGGACAATTCAGTAACAAATGACATTAAGTTTAAAATATTAATAAATAATTAATTGTGAAAAATCAACCTTTCTGCGTTTTAGCGCTTTTTATTTGTTTTTCTTTTACAGTTTCCGCCCAGTTTGAAAATGAATTAAGTTACTATCAACCAAATCAGTTGTTTGGAGAGCGCTTTTTACCGGGGATTAATTTATCGGGAGTTGATAAAAACGAAAAAAATGAAAAAACAAATGAATCGACAACGTATTTATTAAAAAACACACATGAAATTAATAATTATGTTTTTGCATATTTTAAAAATAATGGAAAAGATGGATTGCATTTGGCCGGAAGTCATGATGGTCTGAACTGGACGTCATTTAAAAATGATCAGTCTTTTTTAGTTCCAAAAGTCGGTAAAGATAGTATTATGCGTGATCCCTGCATAATAAATGGGTTGGATGGAAAATTTCATATGGTTTGGACTGATAGCTGGACAGATAAAGGAATCGGATATGCCAGTTCCGATGATTTGATTCATTGGTCGGAGCAACAGTTTTTTCCTGTTATGGCTAAAGAAGACAGTGCCAGGAATTGCTGGGCACCCGAAATAACAGTTGATCCGGTTTCGAAAACGTATGTGATTTATTGGGCAACAACCATTAATGGAAAATTCCCTGAAACATTTTCTACTCTGGATAACGGTTACAATCACCGTATATATTATGTAACAACAAAGGATTTTAAAACCTTTAGTGATACGAAATTGCTTTATGATCCGGGTTTTAATGTGATTGATGCAACCATTGTACGGGATGGCAAGCAGTATGTTATGTTTTTGAAAGATGAAACCCGTGAACCGGCTCAGAAAAATTTGAAGATTGCCTATTCCGATCAGTTGACCGGACCGTATTCAAAAGCAAGTGCCCCAATAACCGGAAAGTATTGGGCAGAAGGACCGACTACAGAGAAAGTAAATAACCGCTGGATTGTGTATTTTGATAAATACCGCGATCATAAATACGGTGCAATAACTTCTTCCGATTTAAAAAACTGGACTGATATTTCGGATAAAATTTTCGTACCATCGGGACTTAGACACGGAACGATATTTATGGTGAATGATAGTACTTTTGATGTATTGTTAAAGCAATGATCTTTTAAATTCAGACTTACAATACCTATTGCTGATAATAAGTTATTAAGCAGGCTATGTTCGTTAAAGTTGAAATTTCTGTTTTTTGCAGTCATGGGACAACTACTATTACCAATATTTCCGCACGACACTCTCATGATTACTTTGACTCGTGGAGTAAGGGATCAAGATGATGCCCGGCGGCTGACGGTATAGGTATTGCAACTACTCGATACGAAGAGCGTGCATTGGCATTGGTAATAGTTTCCTAAACGTATGCTCAAAGCCTGTTCGAAAATCAGGAAAGCATACTCAATGCAGAGGTTTTATTTTCCATTCCCTCCATAATTGCACAAGGACATGGGTGTTTTGTCGATGTTTTTTATCCATTACCTGCCGTCTTTTACGGTTTACACTACATTATTCTCATGCTTTGTTTCATGCTGCTTTGCAGTATCAAGAACCCTGAACAGTTAAATGACACCACCTGGAGAATTGGGCAAACTGCCCGGTTTTTTTCGCATCCCCGAAGTAAGGTATTTTAGAAAAAAAGTAAAATAGATAACAGACCATGGACGCGTTGACACGCTGCATTTCGAGCTATTTCGCTGGTGAGTAGAAGCACCACCAGAAATGTTTTATATCAATGGTCATGTGTTGCTATACCATGGCTAAATGGCAAATCTTCCCAAACGTTTTGATTCCTGTGAAAAACTATATTAATCAGATCCCACTGAGTTTTGGGTAAACGACTAAAGGGTTTTACCTTTGATGTTTGTGACAAGCGAATTGAATGAGAAACTAAAAACAACCATTGAGAAAATCATAGCAAGAATACTCAAAGATGCAGAACTGGAAATTAGTAGCAACCCCGAAGTAGCAACCCTTACAATTGTGGTCGACCGCGAAGCTTATGAGCCTGCATGTTCAGTTCTTTATGGGAAAAATACCGTATAGCCATCATTGCCTATATCAAAAATGTGAAAAACAAAACAACTAAATTGTTATTGAAGAAGATTTATTCCACTCCCAACTAACGTAATATTGGAATACTTTAGTTCAAATAGATAAATTATTTCGATTGTACTACTATCTATTATTATGTACTAAACTCTATTTCCAATTGAATTTATTTATAGTTTATTTGTATTGTCAATTGTCTTATTCTAATAACTTGTGTTTTAGTCTTAAAATCAGCGGATTGAGAGATAATACACACGTTTGTATCCGAACAAATGGGACTAAAAACAGAGGATGTTTTTAAATTGGAAAAATTGGGTTTGTGGACAGAATTGAACATTCCCGAAGCCAAAATAAATCGTGGTTCAGGAATTTATAATTGCACATTTACGGTTAAAGACCTTGGGAGCAATGAATAGGTATTCGAGTTGATCGACGTCCGCAAAAGCGCCACGACGCATATACAAAGAAATCAATTTTGTAGACCTAAATTAACGTGAGTTCGATATTAGAAAATTATTAATAAATTGATTTACAACTGAATTACTCAAGCACAATTTACCTGATTCCGTAGGAATCTTATAATTGTAGAAAATAATTACAAATTTATTCATTCGACTCCAGACGGAGTCGTACAATTCGCTCCAAATTTCATCTATAAATATTTGAATCCTTACGGATTCAACAAGTTAGCTTTAGTTCTTATATCGAACTTACGTTAAATTATAAAAACTCAAGTTACGCGAACTGGAAATTAATACCAAGTGTATTTTTGAGATCGGTGAAACTAAAAAAAACCCAAGCAAATTTTAGAACGGTTTTCATACCATTCGAAACGTTTCAATAAAATATAATCATTCATAAATTTAGCAATTCACACAATGAAAAAACATCTAAGTATCTATTTATTAATTCTCGGAACATTATTTTCATTCATCCATGCAGAAGGCAAAGTATCTTTGGAAACAAAGTCGACAAAGTTTCAGATTCCTGCTTCACCCCGAGCCACATACAACTTTAATTCCGGTTGGAAATTTATTTTTGGCGATTCAATCGGAGCTGATCAATCCGGATTTAATGATACAGGGTGGTCTAATGTAAGTCTTCCGCATACCTGGAATGATAAAGATACCTATCGTCAGTTTATTAGTCACGGAGGTGGCGACAGAGGTGAAAAGTTGTTTGGTATCGGTTGGTATCGAAAACATTTCAAACTCCCTGCAAGTGCCAATGGACAAAAAGTTTTTCTTCAATTTGACGGTATGCGACAGGCAGGCCGTTTCTTCCTCAACGGGCAACCAATCGGCAAATATGAAAACGGGGTTACTGCTGTAGGTTTTGATATAACTCCGTTTGTCAAATACGACGGACAAGAAAATATTCTGGCTGTGAAAGTTGACAATAGCACTACCTATAAGGAAGAGGCTACAGGCGTAGCATTCCAATGGAATTCGAAAGATTTCAATCCAAACTTTGGCGGACTTAACCGGAATGCATCTCTAATTGTGACGGGTAAAATTTACCAGACCCTGCCGCTTTACGAAAATCTGAAAACAACCGGTATATATATTTATCCCGAAGCCATTGATTTAAAGAAAAAAACAGCTGATTTAAAAGTAGAAGCTGAAGTTGTAAATGAAACTAACGACTATGCTTCTATCACACTTTCGGCTGTTGTAGT
>Ga0209123_1003742_pt1 | contig 11098 bp, 8 predicted proteins | sample BarGraIncu00431A_FD_184500 | JGI IMG/M metagenome (GOLD analysis project Ga0209123, IMG submission 184500) | Arctic peat soil microbial communities from Barrow, Alaska, USA - Barrow Graham LP Incubations 004-31A (SPAdes) (version 2) | ecosystem: Environmental > Terrestrial > Soil > Wetlands >...
CTCGAACAAAGGTATTAAAACAACTTACGAGTTTGGTGTTTATAGTCCCGATCGCAGTAAACTGGTACTCGAGAAAACCGGTTACTACCATGATGAATTACTTTCCAAGGGCATCATGTATCCTTTGTTTTCGGGTGGAGCATTGGCCACACGCGATTTCCTGCTTATTTATTTCCCCTCGCAGTCAAGATATAACCTGCAGAGTCTCTGGATAATGATGCTCGTTTCGATGTTACTGGTACTTGTTATTATTGCAGCTTTCAGTTATTCCGTTTTCACTATTATCCGGCAACGTAAATTATCCGAACTTAAGAATGACTTTATCAATAACATGACTCATGAATTCAAAACACCGATTTCGACCATTTCGCTTGCCTGCCAGGCGCTTTCAGATAAGGATATTCCCCGGAGCAACGAAATGTATGCCGATTATATCCACATTATAGGCGACGAAAATCACCGGCTTGGTGAGATGGCAGAAAAAATTCTTCAGACCGCCATTCTCGAAAAAGGAAGCCTCCATCTCAGGCCCGAGGCTATTGATATGCATCTGCTTATTGAAGATGCCATTCATAAAATCGCCATTCAGATTGAGATTCGGGATGGCGTGTTAACCCAGTCGCTCAAAGCAGAGCATCCTCTGATTAAGGCTGATAAGGTTCATCTTTCGAATGTTATTTTTAACCTGCTCGATAATGCCAATAAATACTCACCCAGGAAACCCCAGATCATGGTTTCCACAGCTGATGCTGATAATGGTATTTTTATAAGTGTTCACGACAAGGGTATGGGCATCAGCAAAGCAAATCTGAAAAGGATTTTTGAAAAACTTTACCGTGTTCCAACGGGGGACGTACATAATGTAAAAGGATTCGGACTCGGGCTCAGTTATGTAAAATTTATTGTCGAAAAACATGGCGGATCAATATCTGTTGAGAGTGAACCCGGAAAAGGTAGTACCTTTACTATATTTCTGCCGTATGTGATCCCTGATCAGAATAAACCCGAAAAGAAATCAACCGTGTTCAGCTTTAAATATTTAAACCAATTAATAACAGGTAATTAACACATTAATAATTACGATAATGGAAAACGAAAAAATAAAGATCCTGCTTGCCGAAGACGACCGCAATCTTGGCACTATTTTACGCACTTATCTTGAAGCAAAAGGATATGCCCCACGGCTTTGTGTAAACGGACTTGAAGCGCTGGAAGTCTTTAATAAGGAACCCTTTGATTTTTGTGTTGTTGATGTAATGATGCCCATTAAAGACGGATTTACGCTTGCAAAGGATATACGTAAAGTAGATAACCATATCCCTATATTGTTCCTCACGGCCAAATCGCTCGAAGAGGATAAACTGAAAGGTTTCCAGGCTGGTGGCGATGATTACCTAACCAAGCCATTCAGCATGGACGAACTGCTGGCCCGCATTGAGGCTATTCTCAGACGCTCTGCTAAAGTAACTGATGGGAAAAACGATAAGGGAACTTTTACCCTGGGTAATTTTGTTTTTGATTATAACCACCAGAACCTGCATATCAACGATGAAGATCAGAAACTTACCAGCAAGGAGGCAGAACTTTTAAAAATACTTTGCGAGCATGTTAACCAGGTGGTTGACCGCAGCTTTGCGCTCAACCGCATCTGGCAGAATGACAGTTATTTTAATGCCCGCAGCATGGATGTATATATTGCTAAAATCCGAAAATACCTGAAAGAAGATCCTTCGGTGGAACTGATCAATGTACATGGTATTGGATTTAAACTGGTGACGGAAGCGTCGGTTTAACATGTAAAGAACTTATAAATCCCGGTGACTCTCTTTTCAAAAAGTCCCGGGATTTTTCTTGCTTACAACTTTCAACGCTTCTCTGCGGCTCAGGTTGTTTAGATTATGATCATTTACAAATTCAATAACCTCTAAAGGGAATGATTTTGAATATTGCCTCAGCGACCAGCCGATAGCTTTGCGGATAAAAAAATCGGGATGGCCCGAAAGCCTGTCGCATAGGCTGAAAAGCAAAGCGCTGTCAACGGTTTTGTTATAGCGTAATTGGTGTAACAGGCAGGAGCGCTGCAGCCATAAATTACCGGATTGCATCCAACTTTCAATATACTGCATTTTAAGTTCTGGAAATCTCTTGAATAGCATACCGGCAATATTCGGGGCCACAAAGTCCACCGAATCCCACCACGATTTATTAATGATCATCCATTCAGCCAGGTCGATAAGTTCAGGGCCGGCTTCAGGTACAAACTTTACTGCAATTTCCATGGCAGTGTATTGCCATTCGCGCTGTGGTTGCTCCCAGGTATAGTGAACAATTTCTTCGAGTAAGGCATAAGGCGGATAACCTGCTTTTGCCAGAAAGTCTTTTACAAGTTGCCTGCGCAAGAGAGAAGGAAGGCCATAAAACTCTGTTTTATTGCGCATATAAGCTTTGGCTCCCGCAGCATTCACAGGATCTGATTTTTTTTCAAAGGCGATGACCAGGTCGGCGAAGTATTGTTCCATCATTATTCTTCAAAATTTGAAGTCGATATTTATCTATGCTTTGGGTTCCGGGTGCGGGAGAAACGAGTATGATAAGTGGTGAAGTGAATGCGGAGACTTGAAACGTGAAAGCCTGGAACTATTAGTTCTTCCTGAAGTTTTTAAAAAGGTATTTCCTATCCCAAACCGCAAGCGAATATTCGCCAGGCTGCAGAATGTCGACAGTAATTGTTCCATTCATCCATGAACCTTTGCGGGTAAAAGCGGTTCCTTTCCAGGAATGACCGGCTCCCTGCCGGTAAAGCATTACCAGCGAATCGTTTGAATTTGTAATCAATGAGTTGTCAAGACCGGTGGCATTGCTATAAGAAAATTTTCCGCTGGCTTCAAAACCTATCGGGAATAATCCTTCAACAGTCCAATATCGTGAATCCGAAATCCGAAGTCCCGGATAAGAATAATTTATACTGTCAGGAGCCACCCAGTTATGGGTTATTCTTACCAAAGCAGAATCTGTAATTTGTTCAACAATTACCTTGCAAAAGGTATCCTGGTATTCATATTCGCCTTTTTCTTTAAGAATTCTGGTAACATCAGTTGTGGCATCCGAAATTTTCTCATCCGGATCAGCCATTACAGTTACAGGAAAAATCGGAAGGTGAAAAGTTTTATGACCGGTAAGCCCCGAAAATTTTATCGCATGCTTAATCTTGTGCCAATTACCATCCATGAATGCAATTTCAAGTTGGTTGGAATTTGCATACTTTGTCCTCCCCTTCAGTTTCTGCCTGACAAATACTGTTACATCAAACCCTTCAAATCTTTTAACTGAAACCACTGAATCGATCGAGAAATGCGGAAATCCCGGCTCAAAAACCCAGGCATCAAAAAACGGCTTCAGATCTATTCCGCTGAACATGGAGAGAAAATCCCTCAGGTCATAAGTCGAAGAATAATTGTAGGCGTATTTTTGCAGGTATGCTTTTACGCCTCCAAAAAACAAACTATCGCCCATATACCCGCGAAGCGTATGCGCCACCTGGCCGCCTTTCTGGTAAACTGTTGCTCCGTAAGTGATTGTTTGTGGCGTGCCATATACTGCAAAATATCCTCCGTCAGTTTCATGGGCAGATTGCAAGACTTCCTTAAGCTTGGCACGCATGTTATCCTTGTAGGCTTGTTTGCCGTAGATTCCTTCCCGGTAAAGGGATTCGCACCATACTGCCCAGCCTTCATTAAGCCACATATCCTCTGCTGAAGCGCAGGTAACCTTGTCGCCAAACCACATATGCGAAAGCTCATGGACATACCACCATTCATTTTCAATACCTCTTTCCCATCCCGGGAATGGATAAGTGATATTTGAAGCATGTTCCATTGCTCCAAGGCGACCAGGTGCAGCCGAATAGCCAACACGCTCGAAAGGGTAGGGGCCAAAATGATTTTCAAACACCTGCAGGATTTGTTTCAGGTGAACAAATGTGCCCGCAATTTTTGCGGTATCTGATGGCCTGCAGAAAAAGGTTATCGGAATCCGTGTTAGCTGACCAGTGAAAGTATCAGTTTTTAATTCATACTTGCCGGTTGTTGCCGAAATAAGGTAAGTAGGAAGTGTATAATCGGTTTTCCAATGCCAGGTGGAGGTATTATTTCCATTCATTACTACCTCAATAAGCCTGCCTCCACTGATGGCTTTTTTATCATTGGGTACCGTCAGATAGACATCATATAATGCCCTGTCGTGAAAATCATCGATACAGGGAAACCATGCTTTTCCCAGGTTATGAGGTATAGCATCAAATCCCACTCCGAGGTTAAGCGCATATTCACCCGAGAAATGAAAACCTCCCCAGCCGCTAGGATCAACAAAGGGATGTCCATGATAAAATACCTTTACCAATACGATTTCTTCTGCTTTTAATGGTTTTGAAAGCCTTATTATCAAACGGTTGGAGGTATAAGTGAATGTCCTGGTCCTTGTATGTCCGACAAATATGGAGTCTATATTCAGGCTGGCCAGTTCAAGTTTAACAGATGAGAGTGAATTGACTTTAGACCTGAGTCTGACTTCAGTGTAACCTTTAATTGTTTTATTCGTCAGATTCATATCTGTTAAATAAATACTATAGTGCACTGCTTCGATCGTATCGCTGTAGATTGGCCTGGCCTGATTTTCTTTTCCCGGAAATTGAGCTAAAGAGTGGTTAAAGTTGTATAACACGGAAAGAAATGTTAAAAACACAAATATTTTTCTGCGTGGCATGTGTTTGTATCAATGTTAAAAATAACTTTGTAAAATTAATTTAATAATAGTTACACTAACTAAGTTTAGAATTTATAACCTGTTTTCAATGAGAAAATATTTTTTAATAGTTGCTTGCATGGTGTTCATTACAGCCAGCAAAGCACAGGAAGTATGGACACTCGAAAAATGTGTCGAATATGCGCTCAGCAATAATATCCAGGTAAAACAGCAGCTTCTTCTGGCTGAGAATGAGAAAGCTTTGTTAAAGCAGGATAAGCTAAGCATGTTACCTTCAATCAACGGAGGCGCCAGTCATGGTTACAATTTTGGCCAGACTGTGGACCGCTACACAAACCAATTTGCATCCAGCAGGGTTCAGACTGATAATTTTTACCTGGGGGCCAGTGTTACTCTATTTGAAGGATTCCAGAAGTTGAACCAGGTGAAACAACGGCAATCCAACGTTGAAGCCACACGCTATGAGACAGATAAATTTATGGATGATATTGCGCTCAATATAGCTACCGGGTATTTACAGATTCTTTTTTATGCCGAATTGGTAAGAACGTCGGATAACCAGTTAAAAGCTACTGAGTTACAATCGCAAAGGTTAAAAAGCCTGGTTGATGCAGGAGCTGTTGCGCAAGGTGATTATTTTACGCTCGAAGCACAGAAGGCAATGGAGAATTCGCAACTTATCAGCGCCCGTAACAATCTGTATATTGCCTACCTCACCCTGGCCCAGATGCTTGATTTGCCCACAGCCCAGGGTTTTGAGATCGAACATCCCGATCTGGATATGGATTCACAACCGGCACTCACTATATCTCCCGACCAGATTTATGCGTTCGCACTGGAAACACAGCCTTCCATCAAAAGCGCCGAGTTACGGGTGAAGAGTTCAGAAATAGGTTTAAGCATTGCTCAGGGTGGCCAATCGCCTTCACTTGTACTCCAGGGTTCATTAGGATCAGGATATTCGGGAGCTGCGCAGGTTTTGGATAATTATACTACTTTCAGACCCGTGGTTACGAACGAGACCCCCGCTATAGCTTTTATTCCGGGTGTTAATGGCCAGCCGGATCAAAAAGTTTATACTTACGGATCAACATCAGTATACTCAACCAAACCTTTCGCTGACCAGGTTAAGGATAATTTCAACCGTTCTGTTGCTCTTAACCTAAATGTTCCTATTTTCAACGGATGGATAACCCGCACCAACATAAGCAGGGCAAAAATAAATGTTGAAAATCAGAAATATACCCTGGAAAGCAGCAAACTGCAATTGCAGAAAATCATTCAGCAAGCTTATGCCGATGCCAATGCAGCACTTAATAATTATGAAGCTTCCACAATCGGCGTAAATGCAGCCCGTGAATCATTCAGATATGCTGATGTGAAATTCAGTAATGGTTCCTCAAATTCAGTTGATTATAACAACGCTAAAAAAGATCTTGAAAAAGCCGAATCGGATCAGCTTCGCGCCAAATATGAATTTATTTTCAAAAGCACTGTTCTTGATTTCTATATGGGTAAACCGATAACCCTGAAACGGAAAAAATAGATTCAGATTTTATTCACATTCAAACAAAAAACCAACCATTAATTAATCCATATCAACAATGTTTACCAAGAAAAAAATTATCTGGATACTTATTATTTTTGTTGTTGTTGCTCTTATTGCTGGTATTATTGCCAAGAAAAAAGGGCTGATCGGTAAAGCCGAGGAAACAAAAGTGGCAACCGAAAAAGTCACAAAAAGAACCATTATCGAAGTGGTATCGGCAAACGGGAAAATTGCTCCTGAATTCGAAGTAAAGCTATCGCCTGATGTATCGGGCGAAGTAATCGAACTTTATGTAAAAGAGGGCGATCTTATTAAAGCCGGGCAGCTGCTTGCCAAGATAAATCCGGAAATATACCTTTCGAATTACGACCGTACAATTGCTTCTTTGAATACCTCCCAGGCTAACCTGGCCAATTCTAAAGCTCAGTTAGCACAAGTAAAGTCACAGTTTATAAATGCTAAAAGTTCATACGACCGTAATGAAAAACTCCACAGCCAGAAAACTATTTCCGATGCTGAATACGAAACTTCAAAGGCAAACTATGAAGTAGCACTTGCCCAGGTTGAAGCAGGAGAAGAAAGCGTTAAGGCCGCAGCTTTCAATGTTAAAAATGCTGAAGCCGGTGTTAAGGAATCAAAAGAAAATCTGTCGAAAACATCAATCTACGCGCCTGTTGCCGGTACAGTTTCGAAGCTAAACATTGAAAAAGGTGAGCGCGTTGCCGGAGCTTCACAGTTTGGTTCGGGTACTGAAATACTCAGGATTGCCAACCTTCTGACGATGGAAGTAAAAGTAAGCGTTAACGAAAATGATATTGTCCGGGTTGCACTCAATGATACAGCATTGGTTGAAGTGGATGCTTACCTGAACCGTAAGTTCAAGGGAATTGTTACTGAAATCAGCACATCTGCAAATACCGTAGGTGTGAGTGCCGATCAGGTTACCAATTTTGATGTGAAAATCCGCTTGCTCCTGGATTCATATAAAGATCTTATCACTGCTGTTAAACCGAACGATTCACCATTCCGGCCAGGTATGTCGGCAACCGTTGATATTCAGACAGCAAGCCGGGTTAATGTTTTAACTCTCCCTATCCAGGCTATTACCTCAAGGGCGGATACTACAAAAACAGCTGCACCTAAAGTTGAAAAGCAAGGTGAACAGACACAGGATAGTGAGAATACAAAAAAGAAAGTTGAAGTAGTTCAGGAATACGTTTTCATGTACGATAACGGCATTGCAAAAATCATGAAAGTTAAGACAGGGATTCAGGATAATATGTATATCCAGATCACTGAAGGAATGAAAGAAGGACAGGAAATTATTACTGCTCCCTACAGGGCTGTTTCCAAGAAGTTGAAAGACGGTGACAAGGTTAAAAAAGTTGATCCAAAAGACTTATATACCGACGAATCTAAATAAAACTCATTTACCAGGGTTTCATGTTCCGGGTGCCAGGTTCCAATTAAGGGAATATGGCACCCGGAACTTTTAATTTTGTATTTTCGCAGTCACTTAATAAATTAAAAATGGCTTTAATTCTGGGTATCGAAACAGCAGCATCCATCTGTTCAGTCGCATTGGTTAAGGATGGCGAACTGCTCGCTATTCGAGAGTCGGAAGGAGTAAGGGAGCATTCAGCTTCGCTTACTGGTTATATAGCTGATGTTTTTACCGAAGCCGGTTTAACCTATCCGCAACTGGATGCTGTTGCTGTTAGCATGGGCCCGGGATCATATACCGGTTTGAGGATCGGCGTTTCTTCGGCCAAAGGACTCTGTTATGCACTTGATATACCAATTATAGCAGTCGATACTTTGAAATCACTCGCCTGGCAGGCCTTACAACTTTACAAACAACAGGAGAGGAGCCTGGAGAATATACTGTTTTGTCCTATGCTCGACGCCCGCCGCATGGAAGTTTACACTGCCATGTTTGATCGGAACCTTGACCTTTTTGAACCGGTTTATGCCAGTATTATTGAGGAAGATTCTTTCAACGCATTTGCAGGAAAGGAAATAATATATTTTGGTGACGGAGCTGCAAAATGCAGGACCCTGTTTGATTCAAGAAGTGATTTTACATTTATTGACAATATAAATCTCTCCGCCAAAGCAATCTGCATGTTAGCTGAAAATGATTTTGAGAAGGGCAATTTCGCTGACCTGGCTTATTGCGAGCCATTCTACCTGAAGGATTTTATAGCCGGGAAACCAAGGGTAAAGGGATTGTATTAAGATGGATATTAACGGAACTTGAACAAAGAAATATATCAAACAACGCCTGTCTTATTGTTAAAATCCCAGGGAATTCATCATCATACTGAATCCAACTTTTTTTCTAGGGTATTTGTTTCTTATATCGAAATAGCTTTATATTTGTTACAATTGTAGTGATTGCTGCATTTGTATTCAAACCTGAACAATGGACTATAAAATTCTTCAACCTGAGCGCCGCGGCAGCCTGCTGCTGGTAACCATCAACCGTCCCGAAAGCCTTAATGCCCTTAACACTGCTTTCTTCGATGAAATGGATCATCTTATTGCTAACGAAGCAACTGATCCCGGAATAACTGCTGTTGTTATTACCGGTGTCGGAAAAGCATTTGTTGCCGGCGCCGATATTGCCGAGTTGGTTAACAAAACACCTGAAGAAGCAGAAGCATTCTCATTACGCGGCCAAAATACTTTCAGGGGATTAACCGCAGTTAAAGTACCTGTAATAGCTGCCATCAATGGTTTTGCCCTGGGCGGAGGTCTCGAACTTGCCCTGGCATGTGATTTCCGCATAGCCTCCAGTAATGCAAGATTCGGGCAGCCGGAAGTAAACCTCGGTCTTATTCCCGGCTATGCCGGTACACAACGGTTGCCGAGGCTCGTTGGAATGGGCGATGCGCTTTATATGCTTACAACCGGTGAAATGGTCACTGCTGCCGATGCATTGCGAATCGGTCTTGTTCAAAAAGTTACAGAACCCGAACAACTCCTGGAGGAAGTACTTCGAATCGCTGCCGTTATAGCTGCTAAAGGCGCGGATGCTGTTAAAATGGTAAAATTTGTTACCCGTGCGGGTTACCAGGTTTCACTGGCCCAGGGTAGTTTGCTCGAAGCCCAGTCCTTCGGGCAGCAGTTTGGTAAGCAGGGCACCGAGGGAATGAAAGCTTTCCTGGAGAAAAGAAAGCCGCAGTGGTAGAATAGTAAAGGTTTACAGTTAATGGAAAAATAGTATTCACTTTTCGCTCTTCGTTTTTCACTTTTAACTTCTTCTCCTTTCGCCTTTCCTTTCCCTAAATCCTAACCCCCAAACCATAATTCCTCAAATCAAAATGGAATATACAAACCGAATTCAGAAAGTCTCCGTCCTCGGCGCAGCCGGCAAAATGGGCAGCGGAATACTGCTACTTACAGCCATCGAAATGGCCGACCAGATGCTGAAGACCGAAAACAAGGGGAAAGCATTTGTTCTGAATGCTATCGATACTTCCGATGAAGGTCTCTCCGGGCTTTTAAAATACCTGCGTTCACAGGTGCTGAAAGCAGCCGAAAAAAAAGTGGTTGCACTTCGTCGTTTATACGCTGACAACGCCAGACTGATAGAAAACAGCGAAATTATAGATGCCTATATTCTGGATGTAATGAGTGTTGTCCGAATTACAACACGTATTGAAGCTGCATATGATTCCACCCTGATTTTTGAAGCTGTAAGTGAAAACCAGGCCCTTAAAGAAAAACTATTCCGGCAGATTAATGAAAACAATAAAACTAAGCCTTGGTTTTTTACAAACACATCTTCAGTACCAATTGGCGGCTTGAATAATAATGCATTGCTGGAAGGACGGATACTGGGATTCCACTTCTACAATCCACCGGCTGTGCAACAACTGGTAGAACTTATAACTATTGCTGAAAACCCGGCCGAAATGGTTGAGTTCGCTCAAAAGTATGCTTCCAACCTCCGCAAAACGGTAGTTCCTTCAAACGATATAGCCGGATTTATCGGTAACGGACATTTTATGCGGGATGCGCTGTTTGGGATACAGGAAGCCGAACGGCTTTCAGATGTGATGCCTTTGTACGAAGCCATTTATTGTATTGATCGCGTAACCCGCGATTTTCTCTCCAGGCCGATGGGTATCTTTCAGTTAATTGATTATGTGGGTTTGGATGTTGTTCAGTTCATTCTTCGGGTAATGCAACCTCATATGCCCGGCGAAAAGCTTCACAGCAGCCTGCTTGATGAATTGGTACTGAGCGGAGTAAAAGGCGGACAATTCAGCGACGGAAACCAGAAAGACGGATTCCTGAAATATGCAAAAGGAAAGCCTGTAGCAGTTATCGATAAACCATCCGGTTCTTATATTGATATTGCCGGTTTCAGAGAAACGGCTGATAACTGGCTTGGTATGGTTCCGGCTGAAGTGTTGCCATGGAAAGCATTGGTTAAGGTGGTGGGAAAGGATATCTTCCTTATTCCGGCTTTTAAAGCATTACAGGTAGCTCCGGCCAACGGAGCCGGGCTTGCCGTTGCTTATGCGCTCAATTCCCGTGAGAACGCCTTAAAACTCGTCAGTGACGGTGTTGCCCGCAGCGAGCAGGATGTAAATACCGTTTTACTAACCGGCTTCTTTCATGCTTACGGACCAATCAACAATTATTTGTAAATGGATAAAATACTTTCGAAATGACAAAACCATCGCGTAAAATATATATGGCTGCCGGGTACAATACAATTTCCCTGGGCACCGGCCGCAGGGAGTTTAATCCCCGCACCGAACGTTCCGGACTGGA
>Ga0209123_1003743_pt1 | contig 11096 bp, 8 predicted proteins | sample BarGraIncu00431A_FD_184500 | JGI IMG/M metagenome (GOLD analysis project Ga0209123, IMG submission 184500) | Arctic peat soil microbial communities from Barrow, Alaska, USA - Barrow Graham LP Incubations 004-31A (SPAdes) (version 2) | ecosystem: Environmental > Terrestrial > Soil > Wetlands >...
CCCGATCATTTGGGCACTATGTTTTCAGGTTCCACAGTTATAGACTACGACAATACTTCAGGCTTCGGAAAGGACAATAATCCTCCCATGGTTGCTGCCTTTACAGCTAACTCTTCTGAAAAACAGGTACAGTGCATCGCTTACAGTTTGGACAAAGGCCGCACCTGGACTAAATACGAAAAGAACCCCATCATTGATTCCAAAGCTAAATGGAACAGCAACGATACCCGCGACCCCAAAGTCTTCTGGTACAAGCCTGGAAATCATTGGGTGCTGGTTTTAAACGAAAGGGATGGTAACTCCATCTATAATTCAAGCAACCTGAAAGACTGGACGTTCCAAAGTCACGTGACCGGTTTCTGGGAATGTCCTGAACTGTTTGAGCTGCCGGTTGATGGGGATGCGAATAACACTAAGTGGGTAATGTACGGCGCTACTGGAAATTACATGCTGGGTACTTTTGACGGGAAGGTTTTTACACCCCAGGCCGGAAAATATTTCTATGGGACGGGGTCTATCTATGCAGCACAAACGTATGGCAATATTCCAAAAAGCGATGGCAGACGTATACAAATCGGGTGGGGCAGGATTCAGCAACCGGACATGCCTTTCAACGGAATGATGCTTTTGCCTACTGAACTGACCTTGCGAACCACCAAAGAAGGGGTCAGACTGTACAATGTACCTGTCAGGGAAACAGAGCAGTTATTCACTAAATTAAATCAGTGGAAAGCTATTAATTCCAACCAAGCGAATGAAAATCTGAAAACATATTCTAACAGCGATCTTTTGAGAATCCGGACCACCTTCAAGCTGTCACACGCCACCAGTGCAGGATTCAGTCTGTTTGGACAGAGAATCATCGATTACGACCTGAATGCCAACACCATCAATGGCGTGTTTTATTCTCCACAGGACAGAACCAGCACGGAGCTCACTGCGGATATTTATATTGACAAGACATCCATTGAAGTCTTCATTGACGGGGGTATCTATTCCTACGCCATGGAGCGCAAACCAGACATGAACAATAAAGAAAGCTTCAATTTTTGGGGAAACAACCTGGAAGTCAGAAATCTGGAAGTTTTCTCGGTGAAATCTATTTGGTGAGTTTAAAACAATCTCGTCCTGTACAATTACAAGACGAGATTGTTCTATTATTTTTTCAAAATAAAATCAGATATACCTTTTACAAAGCCCTCAGCCAATGGTAATTCCGCTTTGTTATAAGTGGCAAGATTGGCTGCCCGGTCGCCTTCCACTTTCCTTAATATATGATTCATGTCGTCTATCAATAGCAGTTGTGATTCAGGTTGGGCTGCTGAAAGTCGTTTGGCATCATCTACACTGACCTGAATGTCATTAGTGCCTTGAATGATGAGTATAGGAATAGTCAGCTTTTTCAGCTCGGTTTGTGGATCATATTTAAACCATGAAATCAGGTAAGGTTGCACGCTTGAACGGAACATAGAAGCCAGCATCGGATTGATATTTTCCACTTTTTTTCCCAGGACCAGGCTATCAATAATAGGAAAGGATAAATCCTGAACTTCCTGAGGCTGTGTCTTTAATTGCTCTTTCAGCAGAATCGCCGCAGACTGCCCGGGTCCTGCCACCGAAATGAACTTATCAGCTTTAGCTGCTGCCAGCATGCCTATCAAGGAACCTTCGCTGTGCCCGATTACAACTATTTGAGTAAAACGCTTGTCTTGTTTTGCCAATTGTATCCAATCTTTTGCATCAGTCACATAGTCCTCAAAAAGGAGGTCGGACTCATTTTCTACAGCTGCAGCACTCTCAGCAACGCCTCTTTTGTCATACCGCAAAGAAGCGATGTTGTTTTCGGCCAGTTCGTGGGCGAGCTTTTTGTACGCATCGCAGGTCATCGCCAGGTTGTTGCAATTTCTGTCTGTTGGGCCTGAACCGGCAATAATCAATGCCATAGGCCCTTTTTCGAACGTTTTTGACGTGGTTAATGTTCCAAATATTTTTCCGGTGGGGGTCTGCAACGTGATAAGTGTTTCTATATAACAATCATTTTTGTCAATGGAGGATTCTTCTGTCTTAACTGTTTTCGTGTCACTTTTTGTTAAATTCATTGGCAAGGTCTGACCAGCCTGAGTAAAGGTTCCCGTTAGGATATTTTTATCCAGGGTGCCGGTATAGTTTATTTGGGCTATACGCAATTCGATGATCAATTTCGGATTTTCAAATGTAACATAACTCATGTTTATGCCTTTAGCCCCTTGATCAGGACTGTCCATGGTGGCACTGTAACCGGCATCGGTTTTGTTGATGTGGAAAACCAGACGCAAAGCCGTATTCTGAATGTTGAGAGTACCGTTCCATTCACCGGTAATATCCTGACTAAATGCGATCATAGTTGCACATATAAAGAGAAAAAACAATAGATATCGTTTCATAGAATTATACGAATAAATAGATTAATACTTTAGATAAAGCTTCCGAAATAAATATGGCGAAAATGAAGGCTATTGTTAGCTTATTTCCTTTTACGTCACAGGAAACTTTAAGAGCGTTATACATTAAAGTTATACTCCAGATAATAACTGGTAATGACAACACCATCAGAATGATGAAAGATAGAGATTTAAATATGACATAGGGGTCTTTGTAAATTTCAGATAGGTTGGGAGCCGTTGTGAAAAAGCCGGCAATCGCCAGAATGAGAAATGGAGCTTTAGCCAGGGTCATGGTTCCCAGAATATCGATAAACCGAAAATTATTCGATACAATCAGGCCTGTTAACCACATGACAACTATCAGGCAGACGAGATCGGTGATCAGATATAAAAAGGATTGAAGAAGCGATGTTTCTTTCAGATGCATATCAATAACTCCATCAAAAGCAATGTCATTGTATGCACCCAGGAAGCCCATAATAACCACGAAAATCAAACCAATACCAAAAGCCTGCCAGCCGGCAATACGGGAAAAAGGGTTAATCAGTAGCCCAAAGATATTTTTATTTTTCATCGTTGCTGATTTTATTTATGACTTCATTCAACAAATTCCGAACAGTAGGATAACTCAGTTTCATTTGTGACGCCATATCTTTGAGACTACCGCTGTTTTTTACAAAGCGTAGAATAAATTGCTGATCGTCTTCGGAAAGGAGAGCCAATACAGGCAAATCATAGGAACCGTTTACTTCCGTCCCACAACTTTCGCACTTCAGGCATTTTACTTTTAGCTGCTCTTGGCAACTCGGACAATAAGTAGGTAGCATCTTTTTTGTTTTATGGCACAAATATAAAACATAATTTGAATAATTGTACATTTAAATAAATAATATTTATAAATAGTTCAATAATATTCATTTTTGAATGAATTTATTGAACTATAAAGGGACGGCAGACAGGTGAGGGGGTATCTATTCATACGCCATGGAGCGCAAGTCTGACATGAACAAGGAAGGCTTTAATTTTTGGGGAAACAACATAGAAGTTAGAAATCTGGAAATATTTTCTGTTAAATCTATTTGGTGAAATTAGATTCTGGATATTTTCCTATTTTTGTAAGGAATAAATTACTATCGAAAATTATCCCGATGAAACCAAATACCTTGACAAAGCAAATTCTTTTTCTTTTAACTCTTTTCGTGTTGATACCGGTGTCTGCCTTAGCCTCTACGGGAGCAGTGCCGTCTGTTGGCCCGCTCAGGATGGAGTTCCTTATTTTTGGGCTGATACTTTTGGGTGTTGCACTTTTTCATAAGAAGACTTTTTGGGTTGCTGTCTCCGGATTGACTGTGTTATTGATATTCAAATTTGCGTTTGATCCTGGATTTAATTTTATGGAGAAAATGTTTGGTCAGAACTCCATGTCTGAACAACTCATGAATAAAGATCTTCGGCAAGGGGAGTGGGGTATTTTGCTGAATCTGTTGGGATTATTGCTTGGGTTTGCCATTCTGGCAAAAATATTTGAAGAGACAGGTATTCCGCAAATTTTACCCAAGTTTCTTCCGGACGACTGGAAAGGCCCGTTTTTCCTGCTTATTTTTGTTTTCGTCATTTCTTCTTTCCTGGATAATATTGCAGCTGCCCTGATTGGAGGCGCCATTGCCACCGTTGTTTTTAAAAACAAAGTACATATCGGTTATATTGCAGCGATAGTGGCTGCCAGTAATGGTGGTGGATGTGGCAGTGTGGTAGGGGATACTACGACAACTATGATGTGGATTGACGGAGTTAGTCCATTGAATGTTGTTCACGGATACATTGCTGCAGTTGCCGCGCTGTTATTTTTTGCCTGGTTTGCTGCTCATCAGCAGGACAGATACCAGAGAATCCAGAAAGATCCCATTGTTGAAGTGAAAATCGACTGGATGAAGTTGCTGATTGTCCTGATGATGCTGGTTGGGGCAATTATTTCCAATTTTCTGTACGATATGCCTGCTCTTGGTGTATGGATCGCTATTTTGGCAGGGGCTTGTTTCAGACCTATTCCATGGAAAGAAATACCGGGATCTATCAAGGGAACAGTATTCCTGCTCTGTCTTGTTTTTTGCGCATCTCTGATGCCTATTGAAGAACTGCCGGAAGCTTCGTGGGTAACTGCACTGATTCTTGGTTTCGTATCAGCTGTATTTGATAATATCCCATTGACTAAATTGTGTCTGGAACAGGGACATTTTGACTGGGGTATGCTGGCTTATTCTGTTGGTTTTGGTGGTTCCATGATTTGGTTCGGCTCGTCAGCAGGTGTTGCCATCACAAACAGATTTCCTGAGTCCCGGGATGTGGTTCGTTGGGTAAAGAATGGTTGGCATGTAGTTGTGGCTTTCATCATTGGCTTCTTTGTACTATACTTTATCATGGGCTGGGAACCTGCTGACAATAGGGAACATAAAATTCATAATTGCCAGGTGCCCGGGTGTCCTATGGCAGAATTACACGCTTATCCGATTTCTTCAAAATCCGATTTAGATGCGCTGCATACAGGGCATGTCCAATTCTTGGGAAGGTCTTCAAACTTAACATCCTCAAAGGCATCATCATAGATGTAGCCACAAGCAAGACATTTATATTTTTTGGAAGGTATGCCGGCCGGTTTGGCTAAAAGTTCAGGATCTACATAGGTTGGTGCATTTTTGGGGGAAACACCTTTTTTCACATTTCGGTAATACATGTACGTAATTGGTTCTTTGGATTCGTCGATGACTTCGGAACTTATAAGTTCGCCAATGAACATCCAGTGGGTACCAACGTCAATGGTCTCACATACCTTGCACTCCAGGTAGGCGATGCTTTCGTTCAGGACAATGGGTGTACCGGTTTCTCCATATTTGACTTGTGTTCCATGTAGTTTGTCAATATCGCGGCCACTCTTGTAACCAAAACGACCTATAATTTCGGACGAAGCCTCCTTTTCCAGTACAGAAACGGTGAATGTTCCATACTTTTGGATGAATTCAGCCGTGTAGTTGTTTTTATTGCAGCAAAGAGCAAATTTGGCAGGAGAGGAGGTTACCTGAAAAACGGTGTTGGATATAAATCCGTTTGCTTTGTTCTTGTCTCCGGAGCAAATGATGTACAGGCCGTAAGAAATATCAAATAAGGCATTTATGTTTATCATGATCGTTTCGTTTTAGGTTTTTACTCAATGATCAAATGTACAAAAAAGTAAGAGAAAATAGTCAACCAACCTTAATTTAATACTATATTTGATACACTTAGAATATGCAGAAATTAACCAATACATAGCGTTATGAAACTTGGATTTATTGGACTTGGTAAAATGGGCGGGAACATGGTTCAGCGCTTGTTGTTTTACAAACATGAAGTAGTAGTTTTTGACCGAAGCGCAGAAGTAGTTGACCGGTTGCAACAAATGGGAGCGATAGGCTCGGTTTCTCTCGAAGAGATGGTCTCCAAACTGTCCGGACGAAAAATAGTCTGGATGATGGTGCCATCCGGCAAACCTGTGGACGATACGATTGATCAGCTACTCGGACTTCTGGGTGAAAACGATATTATCATCGATGGGGGCAATTCAAACTACAAAGAGACCAAAGAACGAGCCATCAAGGTGGCAGGTCACGGGATGCATTACCTGGACTGCGGCACCAGCGGAGGCTTATGGGGGCTTGAGAATGGCTATAGTCTCATGACGGGCGGTGACAAAAAGGCTACGGACTATGTTTATCCCATTTATAAAGCATTGGTTCCCAAAGGTGGCTATACGTACTGCGGTGAAAGCGGCGCCGGCCATTTTGTAAAGATGGTGCACAACGGCATTGAATATGGCATGATGCAATCCCTTGCGGAAGGCATGGAAATTATTGAGAAAGCACCTTACGATATTGATCTGAATGCAGTGGCAAGTGGTTGGCAGCAGGGCAGCGTGGTGCGTTCCTGGTTGTTGGACTTGTTGGTGCTGGCTTTAAATAAAGATCCAAAGCTGGAAGCACTGAAAGGCTATGCTGAAGACAGTGGGGAAGGACGCTGGACGATCGAAGCTGCTATGGATGAAAATGTTCCTGCGCATGTCATCACAGCGTCCTTATTTACTCGTTACCAGTCACGTCAGGACGAATCTTTCGCCATGAAAGTGGTGGCAGCCTTGCGAAATGAGTTTGGAGGACACGCAGTCGTAAAGATGTAAGCCATGGACAAGCCTGCTAACCAGATCATCGTCATTTTTGGCGCGTCCGGAGACTTAACTTACCGTAAGCTTATACCGGCGCTATATGCTCTGTACAACCAGCAAATGCTTCCGGAAAGGTTTCAGGTGCTGGGTATTGGAAGGTCAACAATATCCAATGAGGACTTCCGTAAAAAAATGGTCGAGGGTATCCGTCAGTTTTCTGAATCCATTCATGTGGAAGAACATCAGATTGTGGAATTTATTGACATGTTGTCTTATATTTCCGTGGATATTACCAATCCGGACGAGTATGTCCGGCTGAAAATACTTCTTGAAAACAAGTCGGGGGCAATAGAAAAAAACTACCTGTTTTATTTGTCACTGGTGCCGAGTGTGTTTGGCCTCATAGCAAAAAATCTGGGCAAAGTCGGGCTGAACGATTCTTCTGATGGATTTAAACGACTTATCGTGGAAAAGCCTTTCGGCTACGATCTGGAATCCGGACTTGCCCTGAATAGAGACCTTCACGAAGCCTTCAACGAAAATCAGATCTATCGGATAGATCATTACCTGGGCAAGGAAACGGTTCAGAATCTGCTGGTGATGCGATTTTCAAACGGAATGTTCGAACCCCTCTGGAACCGCAACTACATCCATCACATGGAAATTACTTCGGCTGAAAATATTGGAGTGGAAAATAGGGGCGGATATTACGAAGGTTCAGGAGCGTTGCGTGATATGTTGCAAAATCATTTATTGCAGATGGTAGGCTTTGCGGCTATGGAACCGCCTACCTCGATGGACGCGGATGCCATTCGGAATGAAACCTTCAAGGTTCTTCAATCCCTGAGGCCCATTCGGGAGGAAGATGTGCCCCAACAGGTTGTCAGAGGTCAATACACGGATTCACACGTACGTGGTGAGTCAACGCTCGGTTATAGGGAAGAAAAGAATGTTGATCCGGAATCCCGGACGGAAACGTTCGTTGCCATGAAGTTTTTCATTGACAACTGGCGCTGGGAAGGTGTTCCTTTTTATATACGTACCGGGAAACGATTGCCTACCAGAGTCACAGAAATTGTAGCGCACTTTAAACCTGCACCACAAGTTCTTTTCAAAAATTGTGAATCCAATACGGGTTGCAATCAGCTGATTATCCGAATTCAGCCCGACGAAGGTATCTTGATTAAATTTGGCATGAAGCAGCCTGGTGCAGGTTTCAATGTAAAGAACGTCAATATGGATTTTCATTATTCAGAACTATCTGACCTGCATTTGCCTTCAGCCTATGAACGCTTGTTGTACGACGTCATGATGGGCGATTCAACGCTCTATACCCGGGCGGATGCGGTTGAAGCGGCCTGGAAGTTTGTCGCACCCATTCAAAAGGTTTGGGCCGAAAATCCAGATCTGAGAGTGTTTGGCTATCCGGCAGGAACCTGGGGGCCTGAACATGTAGATGATCTGATAGAAGATTACAAAAACGGCTGGCGCTATCCGTGCAAGAATCTGGCAGACGATGGTTTGTATTGCGAACTTTGAAAAATTAGTATGGAGAAAAAAAATATCAAAATATTTCAGGCTGTAAACGATTTGGCAAAGTTTGCCTTGGAACGACTGGCTGAAAAAATGGGAGAGTCTCCTGAAGGAAAATTTTACACAGTAGCATTGTCAGGCGGAACAACACCCAAACAACTTTTTGAATACATGTTTTTGCACGGACAAAAAGCTGAAAACTGGAACAGGATTCTGTTTTTCTGGAGTGACGAACGCTGTGTCATGCCTGAAAGTGATGAAAGCAACTACCGGATGGCTCGTCTTTGCTTGCTGGACAAGCTGAACATTCCTGAAGCTCATATTTTCAGAATACACGGTGAAGCTGATCCCATTGAAGAAGCGCAACGGTACAGCCGGGTTTTATCGGAAAACATTCCTTTTTTGAATGGATTGCCCTGCTTTGACCTGATTCTCCTCGGTTTGGGCGAAGATGGTCATACGGCTTCGATTTTCCCTGGAAATACGCAACTTTTTCAGTCGGAACGTCTTTGTGAAGCCGTTAAACATCCACAGACAGGTCAGCAACGCATTACACTCACCGGACCGGTCATCAATAATGCGGCTGATGTTGTTTTTTTGGTCACAGGTTTGGGAAAAGCAGAAATCGTTTCTAACGTATTGAATACTGTTAAAAACGATTTCCCTGCTTCACTGGTTAGTCCGGTACATGGCCGGCTAACGTGGCTTTTAGATAAAGATGCAGCTTCCCGGTTGCTCTAATCACCATTTCCAATTCAGGATCTCAGGCATATCAATACCATACGTGTCAATGTATTGCTTGTGCTCGACCAGTTTATTCTGCATCATCAGCTTCAGGTTGTTGGATTCAAAACTCTGTTTTGGTAACCGGTTTATTACATCCAAAACCAGGTGGAATCGGTCCATATCGTTCAAAACGGTCATATCGAAGGTGGTCGTGATGGTGCCTTCTTCTTTGTAACCCCGGACATGGATATTCTCGTGGTTGGTACGCCGATAGGTCAAACGATGGATCAACCAGGGATAGCCATGGAATGCAAAGACAATGGGCTTGTCTCTGGTAAACAGAGCATCAAAATCTTTGTCACTTAGTCCATGTGGGTGTTCGGTATTCGGTTCCAGTTTCATCAGGTCGACTACGTTGATAACCCGTACTTTCACATCAGGTAAATATTCGCGCAAAATGGAAACAGCTGCCAGGGTTTCCAACGTAGGCACATCACCGCAGCAAGCCATCACCATATCGGGTTCACCGCCTTGATCGTTGCCAGCCCATTTCCAAATACCAATGCCTCTGGTACAATGATCGATCGCTTCGTCCATAGTGAGCCATTGAGGTGCCTGGTATTTTCCTGCGATGACTACGTTTACATACTGCCTGCTCCTTAAACAATGATCCCCGACAGACAACAGGCAGTTGGCATCAGGTGGAAGATAAACGCGTACCACAGAAGCCTTCTTATTGATGACATGATCTATAAATCCGGGATCCTGATGGGTAAAGCCATTATGCGCTTGCTGCCAGACATGGGAGGCCAACAGGTAATTGAGCGATGCAATCTTCTTTCTCCACGGCAATTCAGCCGTCACTTTCAGCCATTTGGCGTGTTGGTTGAACATGGAGTCAATAATATGGATAAAGGCCTCATAACTATTGAACAGGCCATGTCTTCCAGTAAGCAAATACCCCTCGAGCCAGCCTTCACACTGGTGTTCACTGAGCATTTCCATCACCCGGCCGTCGGAAGCCAGGAATTCATCATTTTTCTCCGTACGTCCTTCCCATTGTCGGTTGGTGACGCTAAAAACAGCATTCAAGCGGTTTGAAAGCGTTTCATCCGGCCCGAAAATCCGGAAATTCCGTTGTTCCTGATTCAATTTCAGAACCTCCCGTAAATATTCCCCCAGCTGATAGGTATCGGCAGCCAGAACAGATCCGGGGGAAGGAACATTAACTGCAAAATTCCGAAAGTCCGGCAATTCCAGGTCTTTTAACAGCAGTCCTCCATTGGCATGAGGATTTGCACCCATTCTCCTGTTGCCTTTCGGCGCCATTTCAGCCAGTTCGGGTATCAGTTTTCCGTTTTCGTCAAAAAGTTCCTCCGGCTTGTAACTTCTCATCCAGTTTTCCAGTTGCTGAAGATGTTCGGGATGTGCTGAGTCTATAACGATGGGTATTTGATGTGCCCGGAATGTACCTTCGATTTGCTTTCCGTCCACGACTTTCGGTCCGGTCCAGCCTTTGGGTGACCTCAAAACAATCATTGGCCAAAGCGGTCTAGTTGGATCATTGTTTTTCAATGCGAAATCTTTGATTTTTCGAATATCCGAAATAACCCGATCCAACGTTGAAGCCATCAGTTCGTGCATTTTATCCGGTTCATCACCTTCTACGTAATAAGGTGTCCATCCATACCCACGTAACAACTCGTCCAGCTCCTTCTTCGGAATACGAGCCAAGACAGTAGGGCTGGCAATCTTATATCCGTTGAGATGCAAAATGGGCAGTACGGTTCCGTCGGTTATCGGGTTCAGAAATTTATTGGAATGCCACGATGTAGCCAGTGGTCCTGTTTCAGCTTCACCATCTCCGATAACACAGGCAACAATCAGTTCGGGATTGTCAAAGGCGGCTCCGAAAGCATGACTGAGCGAATAGCCGAGTTCTCCACCTTCGTGAATGGATCCCGGACACTCAGGCGAAACATGACTGGGGATTCCTCCCGGAAAGGAAAACTGTTTGAACAATTTTTTCAGTCCGGTTTCATCCTGGCTGATGTTTGGATAGACTTCGCTGTAAGTGCCTTCCAGATAGGTGTTGCTTACCAGGGCAGGACCACCATGACCCGGGCCGGATATATAAATCATATCCAGATCATTCTCCTTGATGACCCTGTTCAGATGAACATAAATAAAATTCTGACCTGGCGTTGTTCCCCAATGCCCCA
>Ga0209123_1003746_pt1 | contig 11090 bp, 13 predicted proteins | sample BarGraIncu00431A_FD_184500 | JGI IMG/M metagenome (GOLD analysis project Ga0209123, IMG submission 184500) | Arctic peat soil microbial communities from Barrow, Alaska, USA - Barrow Graham LP Incubations 004-31A (SPAdes) (version 2) | ecosystem: Environmental > Terrestrial > Soil > Wetlands >...
AAATACCATCTTGGCAAAAAAACAAATGAGAAAGTATATCAAATTGCTAATGAAAAATGTTTTGCGGAGAGCCTTAAAAAGAATGTCAAGGGAGTTAGAGAAGTATTTAGCACTACAGATTTAAATAGTTACAAACTAGATCCAGAAGATCCTAAAAAATCGTTAAAATATTATTACCAAGTCCGCTCAAATGCTGTTCATCGTGGAAAAGGAGTAATTCGGGATTTTAATACAATTAAGCTATCTTTAGAGGAACTTTTAGCAATATTCAAGGATATGCTGGGTGAGGCTTTTAAGAAAGAAAAAAAATGAAGAGTGCTACGTCCTGTTGCACTCTGACCTCGTAGGTTCTCATTCATCCATTTCCTAATGTCTTTTAAATATTATGGAGGCCTTCACTTTAAGTGTAGCCTCCTGTTTCACTGATCAAGGCATATGGGGAATTAGGCTTTAAGCCTGGCCATCTCATCTGCCAGTATCCAGAGTGCTCGATTCAATTTAACGTTATTGTCTATTGACTGAACAGGTCTAGTTGTGACTCTTCTTCCTGAAGATCCTCGTCCTCGTTGCCCACCTCTCATCAAGTTTTCCTGGACCACGTTGAACTTCGTCCAGAGTGAGCCATTGTCATCATCAAATCTCTTTGGCAGTAGGATTTGTCTTGGTGTTACGGGCTGTTTATCTTCATCACCATATTTTAGTGCAAGGGCTGATCTGGCGAATATCTCCTGCTCAGGTCGTGATAGTTGGATCTCCTTCATTGCTCCCATGCTTTCATTTGCAATTTGAAACTGATCAACGATTGTGTAGGCTGCATCGATAACATTGTCCACGATGTTTCCACGGTGCTGAACTCGAATGTCCTCCACTGTGTCACCTGTGACCATTCCATTCTGGCAGACGAAGCGAAACATTCCTGCTAGCATTTGATATGAGCTTGTCCCATCGTGGGAATTAATCAGTATGATTTCGTTGGCTTCATTAGCTAAGATATGATCATGCTGTCTTAGTCTGATCATATGCTTGGTGAACTCAGATTTACCTTCGATACGACTTTTGGATTGACAGACTGAGAATGGTAGAAACCCCTCAGACCTGAGACCCTCGACTACTTGAATGGTAGGGATGTACGTGTACCTATCAGACCTAGACTTGTGTTTCTCTCCAGCAAAGATACTTGGGGCTGCTTTAAAAAGATTTTCGTTGTCTAAGGGAATTCCTCGATCAAGTTTGGTGTACGATCCGAATTTAGTTGCTAACATATTATTTCCCCCTTTAAATTCTGAGCTATAGGTAATAACGCAAAGGAGGCCATCACCATACCGTGTGGCCTCCTTTGCTAGATCTGGTCTGGATTGATTGTTACATGAAATGAAACCTCGTCAGGAAGAAACTGTCGTATAGCGTGTGGAATATTAATATAGAAGCTCCCTTTGTGAAAAGTAACTGGCCTCTCAGAACAATAGGCTTTTAACTTTAAGCCATTGAGTGATAAACGTAGTAAGTACCCATTGGTTTGAATCATGATTTGATTCCCAATCGCTGTTATATTGCTCATTAATTTATCAGCCTGGTAACTGAAATTGGCTGGCAGCTTAAAACCTCTGTCAGTTAGTTTAAGAATTGTGGGTATGCCTACCGTCTTTAGGAGTTCAAGTACAAGCTTGCTCGATAAGGTGGAAAGGCCATCCGCAAATTTTCTGTCGGTATCGTCAGCTCCCGTCGACTTATGGTTCAGTTCATGGATAAATGTTTCCAGGGCTTCTTCAAGGTTACCGCTTAAACGCTCTCTCTTTAAATAAATCTCATCTTTATCCGAATTAAAAACACCGACAACGTTATCGCTCTTAGCATAAGAATCATAAACCTTAACTGTTTCTGGAGATTCCAAAGAAAGAAGGTCAGTCACCTGCTTGAAAAAGGAAAGTCGATTCTCCTCATGCTCATTGAGACTATCTGTCCAGGTGAACTCGTAATCATCAGAGATCACGTCGACATCTTTAGGAATTCCAATGAAATCTGCAAGTGTTCTTCCAAAGTAGTCTAACCGAATAGGGGAATGACCTAGGCACGTAGCTTCCCTTGAAGCTAGATCGCTGGTTGAGATGATTGCCTTAGATCCAAATAGGGAGTAGAAAGTGTCAACCCAAATTTGTCTGACCTCCCACTCAGGATAAATGCAGTAATTAAATTCCATGTACTTGCTTGAAATCACCCCGTTTGCTATGCGACTACTTTCTTCAAAGTACTTCTGAATTACAGAGGGGTTATTTACTTTATCCCAGATCTCTCGGATCCTCTGGGTTAACGTGTCGTCATCAATTAAATCTCGGTCTCGGTTAAGTTGATTAATCGAAACCCCATAGGAATATAAAGCATCAACATCTTTGATATAAACGCCCTTATTAAATAGTTTAGACTTACCTACACTTGGGAAAATGCCTTGGTTCATAGAGCCATACAGAGGGGATAGGGTGCTGAATTGAAGGAAGTATTGCCCTTTGTCATTCAGTATTTCTTTGATCTCTTGGGTTGCCTCAATGCTGACGAGGGAGCCCTGGATGATCTCATCGGATTTATAAATATCAAAGAACAACACATCCATGTCATTCTCAATTGGCATAGACTTCGGAATTATGAGCCAGTCTTGACTTGCCAATCTAACTGAAATTCCCTTCCGCAAGCAGGTTAGGATTGAAATTTTGGTTCCTTCGCCGAACTGACCGATTGATTGTTCCTCGTTCTTCTTTGAACTGGCTCCAATTCTCTTCGCATAATTTACGAGATACCCGTTCCCGTGATCATGGATATGGATAAACCCATCTTCCTCAGAGAGGTTAAAAGAGTCGATTTGACCGCCAACGGCATCCAGAGCATTACTCATAAATTCCCTAATAATGTGCCATTCACTCCATCGGTCATTCTCATATTGAAGAGTCAGATTGACATCAAAGGCCTCTAAGTACCGATATAAGACTCCATTAATTACTTTTTCCATCATGGTTAGCCTCCTTATAATTTAAGAAGTGGCCCACTTATGTGAGCCACTTCATTCTAGGACTTAGGCGTTTATCATTTCTACCTGCCCGAGCTTCCGGAGATAATCTAAGAAATCATTTGCTTGAGACGACGTAAGGTTTCGGCTTTCAGCTAACTTATAACGTTCAACCATTAAACACTTCGCCTTTTCAATAGGTATCAACTTATCGTTAACCAGGGCAAAGATATCGATAAGCTGTCGCTTATTTACAGGTTTATCATTCGGAATGGGAAGGACACGGAGTGGGGGAGATCCATTTGTTTTATCTCCCTTCAAGTCTTCAATATCCTGTGAGAAGATCCCAGAAGAACGTGTGGCAGATAAGACTGCATCCACGAGCGCCCGTTTTTTGGCCATTTTAAGGATCGTATTGGTGATGTTAAAAGCATCCTGATTTTTGTATTTGCGTTCCTTGGAGTTGCAGCTGCCAACACCTTCGGCTTCTACAAGACCTGTACGTTTATTGAGCAGAGTAGCTTTGACTTCGTAGCTGAAGAATCCCTGCTGCCAATCTTCAAATCTATTGATCACAGAAATCAGCTTAGAAAACCCATAAATATCACAGAGCTTTTCTGCTCCAGACTTGAATAGGGAAGGCTTAGGACAGCCAGGGATTAGACCATAATCTAATCCGGGTATCATTAATTCTCTGACAAAGCTCTGTAACATTACAAGGCGATCCTTAGCTTCAGTGAATGAAATGGCGAATTCAGGAATTACTTGGACAGAGTTACTAGAGGCATCGAGGGGTACTAAGGAAGTTTCTGTTCCCTCTGATAAATCATAGTAATTCTGAACTTTTACTGAAACCGCTTCAGCTTTATTTAGTTGTGAGGCAAGCTTGGTTTTTAAATCTGACATATTAACACTCCTTTATTTAATACAGAACCGTCTGTATGAGTTTTTAGCAGTATATCTGGAATAGATCTCGGGTTGCTCTACTTTTAGGATCTTTGAGTCAAGTCGTTCCGAAGAAATGTTTTTCCATGTGATTACTCGGTCGCCTGTAACACCAATCTCATTTTGACCCATTAATTCTTTTAATTTATTGATAGCTTCGTTTTTGCGTGCTTCAGCTACTTTCTCTTCATTAGAAGCTTCTTCGTATTGGGTTATTAAAGGTAAGGCAACATCATCAAGGGTAATTTGAGTCTTGTTATTTGCATTGGGATACAGTCTGCTAAGTAATTCAGAGGAAGCACTTGAACCGTCCATGGCTGGGGGAGTCATAGTTTCAACATTATGCCAGAACTGCTTTTCTAGCTCGATAAGCATGGCGATGAGATCATCATCCCTCGCCATATAATGCCACTTGAATTTATTGCCGCCAATTAGTACGGCGATATAGGCACCTGATAAATTTGTTACTGCTAGATAGTGCTGAACTTGGAGTTGGTATGCTTGCGGTACATGGTCATCCCAATCATCTGCCTTGAATGCATTTGCGGTTTTGGCCTCAAAGACACAGTCTCCATGGACAGGATCAAGAACGATCCCATCAAGATTAGCCAACATAAATGGATATTCGGAATGCTGTAACATGTCATACTCCTGCGTTATTTGAAGGCCTGTTCTTTCAGTAAATTCCACTCGTATAAGAGGCTCTAGCATGGTTCCCCAATGAGCAGGTTCGCCTGCAACCTTAGGTTCAATCTGACCGGTTTTTTCCATCCATAATTCTACAGGTGATTTGTAACGATTTACGTCACAGATCACGGACGCATCACTACCTCCGATCCCTTTATTTCGCCATTGAAGCCATTCATCTTTACTCATATCTTTGGTTGAAACTAATACATTTGGCATTTGTCTTCATTCCTTTCATATTTGGTTCAGGGTTGGAACCATACATCTAAATCTGCATTACCTTGGGTTATTCTCAGTGTCAACATTTGACCAGACGAGGAGAATTACTTTGGTCTACTGAAGCATAATTACCAACTGAAGGGTAAATAGGTAACTCTTCAAGAATAAAATATTTATTACTATAGAAAGGTACAGATATACCCTTCAGTAGCTTCATTTGCCTCAGTGGTTGGATTATTGGTGGTAAGGGTATGGCTGATATTGCAGTTAAGATACTAAAGAGTCATTCATCCGCCCATAACCCATAATTACCCTAAGAAATTAAAAGAGGCCATCACACTTATGTGAGGCCTCATGATAATTCACTACATTCTCCAACTGTTACTGCGTCAAAGTGTAAGTCGCGTTCTATGCCTGGTATACCGTACCATTGGACTGATGACAATTCTCCAAGTAAGAAGTAACCCCACTCCTTCTCGTGTCCGTCGACTAAGCCGAAGAACAAGCAATCCCCATCTGCTTGGCGTTCGCCTTCAACCACATACCAAGTCCAGCCGCTTCCTAAGGCAAAGAATTTGCAGACTATTGTTTTATCCTGAATTTCCACTTCCTCTGTGCTGTAAAGGGCTGGGATTTTACGTTCAATTGCTTTTGTAAGTAGGTTCATGATTTCTTCACTCCTCTATCGGTTATAGATTCAAATTCAAGTAAATATTATCTAACTCATCCTGGGTAATCCCTATATATGCTAAAGTAACGCTCGGTGAGGAGTGGTTAAGTAACTTCTGAATACGCGTAATATCCACGCCGGCCTGGAATGCATGGTAACCGAATGTTTTGCGGAGAGAGTGAGTTCCGATTTTATCCTTGATCCCAATAGCCCTGGCAGCATCGTTTAGTATTCGGTAAGCTTGCTGCCTCGTAATTGGTTTGCATCCTTTTCGACTAGGGAAGAGTGCTTGTCCGGGCTTTAAGGTGATCACATACTCTTTCAATGCTTTCTTGGAGGTTTCTCCAAGCGGAAAATCTTTTAGCTTCTTAGTTTTTTTCTCCCTGATGACGATGCGGTCTTTGATCTTGCCGTTGGCGTAGACGTCTGATACCTTGAGGGTTAAAAGATCGCTTATGCGTAAACCCGAGTTGATGCCAAGGATGAACAAGTTGTAATCCCTAAGGTTATTTGACCTTAAGATCTTCTTCATGGTTTCTAGGGACTTTTTGTCTCTAATTGGCTGGACGAATTCCATGGTTTTAGCTCCTTTCGGTATGTGTCTCAATGGTTGCTATGAGACGATATGTCATATTCGGAGGGGTAGAATTCTGCCTTCAATACAAGAAATCCCTGGAAGCCTTATATATCAGGCGTTCCAGGGATCGGTGAATGTTACACAAGTACATTGTGTTACGTTCATAAATAACTATATTTGGGCGGCATTATTACAGTATAAAATATTTGATATTATTATTGAATACATCGTGATATGATAATATATGGAATTAATAATGTTATATTTTGTAATTACTTAGGACATTTTCGTAATAAAGAGTGGAGGCAATGCAATGATTTATGATGATGCTGATAAAATCAAAGAAGATTTAAATAAACATAATAAGATTAAAGTAAAAGTTGGGCTATTTGGTCAACCGGGTTCAGGAAAGTCTTCTTTAGTTAATGCGTTAACAGGAACTAAAATTTCGGAACCTGGTGTTGAAAATGATATGATACCTGGAGAACCAATTGAGTTTAATGGATTACTATTCGTTGATTTACCTGGGTTTGGAACTGAAAAGTTCCCTAAAGAAACTTATTTTGAGAAATTTGATATCCCGTCTTTTGATTTGATACTCTGTATTTTTGAGGGTAAATGGAGACAAGCTGATAGCGAATTTTTTCGTAAAATTTTAAAAATTGACAAGAATTGTATATTTGTTCGTAATAAATGTGACGATATATGGGAAGATGGTTTTACTACTGAAGAGTTAAGAGAGAGGATTCTTGTTAATGTGCAAGAATTATCTAAGGCTGATGTTGATGTATACTTTACAAGTTGTAAAACCAAAGAGGGATTAGGTGACTTAAATGATGCCATATTTCGGGCTCTTGAACCAGCAAAAAGGGAAAAATGGGCTAGAGAAGCTAAGGCATACTCTTTACAGTTTCTTGATGCTAAAAGAAATGCATGCGAAAAACATGTAGCTTTTGCATCAGCTGTTTCAGCTGCTAATGCTCTGAACCCAATACCGGGGTTAGATATCGCAGTTGATCTTGGAGTTATATTAAGACTATTTAATGAAGTTAAGGAATCTTTTGGATTAACTGATGATGTACTTATGCAAGTACAAAATTTCGCCCCTGGCTTAGCTGGTATGGCTAATAACATAATTAGATTTGCTGCTAAAGAGGGAGTAATATTGCTATTAAGACAATTCGTCGGAAAAGAAGCTTTAAAGGAGTTTGCTAAATATATTCCGCTTATTGGACAGGTAATAGCAATGGGTGCAGGGTATGCAATTACCACAAATGCTGGAAAAATGTATCTGGACTATTGTTATAATGTCGCAAGAGCTATTTTAGAAAAAGAACTAGGCATAGATTCAAGTAGCCAAGCTGCTTCCTAATATATTATTTATTTTGTAAGGGCCGCTAACGGCCGCTAACATTCTGCCTTCTGTATCTACGGTGAAGGGCCAGAGTGTTAATTAAGTAAATTAAATCCAGATCCTACAGAACATAAGTTGCTAATTCCTGGAACGCTAGATAATACTTTTCCTGAAAACAATGATAGGCGAAGGGGCTGTCTCAAAATGACGTCTAAGGACGATCATGGAGAAGCAGCTCCTTCACCTATCCATTAGGAAGTGATTCCTACAGATTATCCAGAGGAGGATACAATATTCCCTAATAGGATACGTATGAAGTTCTTACCTAAGTTCAACGCTTCAGAATTGCTGCTCAAATTCCCTAAACCTAGCTAAATCTAAACGAGATATTATTTGGCGAAGCGCTTGAAATAGGTAATGAAATTTAGTAACATTATGGTTCGGTAAACGATAACTTCAAAACCGCCAAATACGAAAACTTCTAAACCGCCTAGTCTTTTATGGAAGAAATTCGTCGTGCAGGAATGTATCGCGAATTGTGGCAAAGCTTTGCTGTCCTTCCTTCAATTAAGAGCGTCGGCGTGATGGGCGATAGCCGTACCTATGAATTTCCTATTATTTTGAGAGCGGTCACGAGCGAAGATGCCATGACCGCAGATTGGGCAAGACTTCCGTATGATCTCTTAGAAAGCATCTCCTCGCGGCTTGTGAACGAAGTGCATGGAGTCAACCGTGTGGTTTATGACATTACCTCGAAGCCGCCTGGAACCATTGAGTGGGAGTAGGGGAGAAGTAGCATAAACACGAGGTTTGTAGGACTTAAGGGTTGTTTGAATATTTGACGGGCGGTTTAGAATTCCACCACTTTCTGGTGACTTCTAAACCGCCTAGTTTTGTCCTTATCGGCTTACTAATTTAAGATTAGGAGTGGGTAAAATGAAAGCGAAGAACGGATTAAAGAAGATGACCATGACTAAAGGGAATCTCCTACACCTCCAGTGGGACTGGTGTCTAGGCATTGAGAGAAATATCATTTGGTCTAGGAATATTGGGGACCCCTCTTTGATAGTTCGTTCGTGTAATTCCCATATTTTGCAGGATAATCCTGAATTTATGTCGAATAAAATATTATAGAGAAGGAAGAGAAGGCTTTGTTCAATTTACTTAAACGGTCAGGGAGCAGGCGTTTCCTGGTTACTGTCCTATCCTTAGGATTTATGATCTTGGGGATAGGATGTATCTCTTGGGCAATGTTTAGTATGTGGTCACAGGGACAGTCCCAATATACTGCCACTGTCGCTACTCCAGCCCTGGTCCCGGTGAAATCGGATCCTCCTGTAGTCAGTCCCGCACCAGATAAACCCCTCTATCCTGTTTATCCTTTGGAGGGTGATAATATTGGAAGTCTGACGATTCCAGCTTTGAAACAGAAATTCCCCATCTTCCAAGGGACCGGTGACGCGGAGTTGAAGAAAGGTGTAGGGCACTACAACCAAAGCGTACTTCCGGGGGAAAAAGACAATAGTGTATTTTCCGGTCATCGCGAGACGGTCTTTAGACAGCTAGGCAAGCTGAAGATCGGGGACCAATTGATTGTGCAAACATCAGCGGGTACCTTCACCTATGAAGTGAGTGGAACACGTATTGTCCATGCAGACGACAAAACAGTGATCGTACCTACCGATCATGCCGTCCTAACATTGATCACCTGCTATCCCTTCGACACTCCTGGCTACTTTCCGGACCGATATATTGTCTCTGCAGATTTCACTGCACAAAGCCTATAAAAAGTAGGTGACAGACCTGATAAATCCGAGCAAGACCCAAGTGGTAATTGCAGACATACACGGACACTATGATGCGCTTCATAGACTTAAAAAGGAATTTAACTATGATCCACAGGAGCATCAGTTGATCTACTTAGGTGATTATATTGACCGAGGGCCTAATTCATGTGAAGTCGTTAAAGAGGTCATGAGGGAAGTATTAGAGGATGATGCCATAGCGTTACTTGGTAACCATGAACGCATGATGTTAAAGGCCTTAACTACAGATCAAAGTAAAAATAGAACTAACGATATGTTGAACTGGTTAATTAATGGTGGACAGAGAACTCTCGATTCATATAAGAAAAATAGAAAAGGGGCTATGAAGAGTCATTTGAAATATTTTGAGAGTTTACCCTTATATGTTGAGAGCGATAAGTACTTTTTCGTTCACGCAGGAGTTAACCCTACAAGGATAATTGAAGACCAAACAGAAGAAGATTTTCTATGGATTAGACACGACTTTTTAAATGCTTTGGATCTATCTAGAACAACAAGTAAGATAGTCGTATTTGGCCATAGTCCGACTATCGCATTTACAGGTAAAGCTGAAATATATATTGCTAAGGATAGGATCGGTGTCGATACTGGTGCAGGGCATAATAAGCGATTATCGGCTTTTGATACGCGAAGTCTGTGCTGTTATTCTGTAGACGTGATTAATTGAGTCAGCAGAATTGCAGGACACTATCAACAATAGCCTTTAGTGAAAAGCAACATGTTGCTTAATATCATAAGGTATCAGGAAAGAGGAGCGTAGGCTCCTCTTTCCTGATACTGTGGCCACGTATTAATCTCGTTAGAACATGGTGTAGCTAATAAGGTGGTCAAGATGAGCCAGATGCAAGTTCTAAATGAGGAAGGTGTTGAGTAAACGGTACCTATGGAGATAAAGCGGATGATAAGGATAGACGACAGGAGAGTCCTAAATGTATGGAGGCTATTCGTAAATGGATGAATTAAAAGATTTTCTGAATAATAATCTTTATAATCCAGAGGCGGTCAGAGAACAATATTTAACTAATCCGGGTTATTATGAAGCTCTAATACAGCAAAATAAATCAAAATTAGCATTATTAAAGTTTATGTATCCTAAACATTATAGGGTTTTAAAATTAAGCGGAATCTTGTCTTAAAGTGCATGAGAAATGATTATATATAAGGGGGCTATGATTTCCGCCATAGTTGGTTGGCGGAAATCATAGCCCCCTTGTCATGTCATTATTGGTTTACTAATTACATGTCCAATATTTCCAAACTTTCCATTATTTGAATAGCGTCTTTCTCAAAGATATCTAGGTATACAACGATATCTCTTTCAATAATTAACTCAGTTAAATTTATATGAGTCGTAATATTTAGAACTTTATTATTATCCGATAGACTAAAGATTCCTAAGCAAGACAAGGAATTTGCCTTTGCTACTGCATCTTGTAATTTATTGGCATCAGAAATATTTCTTTGTTTCATTGGAAAATCACTACCTATGGCTATTACCTTTAGACTTGTATTCAGATTAACATCGAAGTTATAACTATCTTTATGTTTACCCAAGAAACTATCTCCATTTGGATTAACGTCAACCTCAAATCCAATTTTTTTAAAGAGTTCAATCAACCAGTCAAGAGTCACTTCATTTCCTTTGATCTCCTCGTTAAACATTTGCACTTTTTCACCACAGTTTGGGCAAAATTTTGCGTCGAGTGGAATGCTTGCTATACATTTTTCACATTTCATTTTCGTTTCCTCCTCTAGTCTGAAATTATTTATACTACATTAAAGTTTTAGAATATTTCTTAGAATATAAAAACCAATAA
>Ga0209123_1003749_pt1 | contig 11084 bp, 10 predicted proteins | sample BarGraIncu00431A_FD_184500 | JGI IMG/M metagenome (GOLD analysis project Ga0209123, IMG submission 184500) | Arctic peat soil microbial communities from Barrow, Alaska, USA - Barrow Graham LP Incubations 004-31A (SPAdes) (version 2) | ecosystem: Environmental > Terrestrial > Soil > Wetlands >...
GCGACCTTGCTGACCATGCTGAAAGGCAGCCCCAGCATGGCGGAAACCGTCACGCATGTTTTGATAAAGTCCCGGCGGGTGCTATCCGGTAAAAGAGCATCTTGTGCCATCATTCACTCCTCTCATTTGCGATTTTTTCCCTACACGATCATGACACCTAATCAAGTCGGATGATTTCGGCCCCGACCGCAGTTCCGGACGGCAGGTGCGGCTCCGCCGGAGCAATGTTTCGCTGCATATGCGGATTAGGGAGCACAGGCAATAATTTGATCAAGACCTGATAGCCGAGAAGTTCAATTGAGACGATGCCGACCGATATCATCACCTCGGTGAAAGACGGGAAATAATGCCATCCCCTGCCCGGATCGAAACCGATCAGGTAGACATTGAACCGGTACAGCGCCCCGCCCAAAAGCATCAAGGACGCTGTGATGAAGAGCCAGCGCGGAGAGGTCCAGAACCTGCGGTTGCACAGAAGCAGGGAGCCTACCGCCAGCAGGAGCAATTCAGCCAGGAAGAAGAGTGAATAGAAATCCAGGCGGAACATCGTCGCGACCTGGCCGCGATAGACCAGGTCTCCCAGCCTGACAGCGAGCCAGGTGGCTGCCAGCCAGGGAATGATCTGGGCCAGTCCCGACAGTTCCTCCACCTCGTACTCCCGTTTCAGGATAAAGGAGGAGAGGATGGACTCGAGGATGACTATGGAATACCCCATGAACAGACAGTTGATCAGGAACAATAGTGGCAGGAAACCGGTGTACCAGAGGGGATGCAGTTTGGTGGGGGCAATCAGCATGAGCGAGCCCAGTGACGACTGGTGCATCGTCGGGAAGACCAAACCGAGCACCACCACAAATATCAGTACCTTGTTAAACTTCGGGTGGAACCATGCCGCCGCGGAGTGGACCCATTCCAGGGTGTCACGAACCATTTTCTGGTCCTGCAGGGTAGGCTTGGGATGAAAGTGATAAAAGATCTTTTGCAGGCGTTTCAGCTTGCTGTGCTCGAGAAGGCAGAGGATCGAGGGGAGGAATTCGATGATCTGCACCACGCAGTACGCCATGATACAAAGGGCAACTTCGAACATGGCGGAATTGGGTTGCCAGCGAGACGGCATGAAGAAACCGAAGGCGTTCCAGGGTCGCCCGATGTCCACCATGACAGAAAAGCCTGCAAGGCAGTAGCCGAAGAGGCTCGTCAGGATGGCCGACCTGATCAGGGGATGGTACTGCCAGCGGTTGCGGATATACACTAGGAGGGCGATGGCATAGCCGCCGCAGGCGATGGCCGTGCCGGTGGCCACATCGTAGGCGATCCAGATCCCCCAGGGATAGCCGTCGCTTAAGTTGGTGACGGCGCCGATCCCCCTGGCAAACCTGACGATGATGAGGCAGATGCCCAAAAGGGACAAGGCAGCCAACAGATAGAACGATGGGGTTAAAATCTTCCCGTGCAACCGGACATATTCGGTACTGTGCTCTGTCATGCTCACTCCCCCTTGTCGGTGCCAGCACTCTGAGCTTTCCTGCGGTTTCTGAGAGCGATGGCGAAGAAAATGCCGTAGAGCGCGACAGGCGCGATGAACCCCTGGTAGATGGTATGCTGGATATGCTCGGAAAATTCGGCAGGGGCCCGGCCCGGCAGTTCGCGAAGGCCCAGATCGGAGAAAGGGAGGCCGGCTAGGTAGAGTTGATTGGTGCCGCCAACTTCATGCTCACCGTAAATATAGTCGATATACCTTGCGGAGTCGGCTTTGATCCTGGCGCGGGCGTCCTGCAGCAAAGCCCCTCGTTTCCCGAAGCTGATGGCCCCCGCCGGGCAGACCTCGGCGCAGGCCGGAAGTCTTTTCACCCGCAGGTTGGTATGTCTGCACAGGTCGCATTTGACAATCTGCGGCGCCTTCCTGTCCCACTGGAAACGTGGGATGTTGAAGGCGCACGCTATCTGGCAATAGCGGCAGCCGATGCATTTCATCTTGTCGTAATCAACGATGCCGGTAACCTTGTCCTTGGTCATGGCGGATACTGGACATACTGAGACGCAGGAAGGCTCCTGGCAATGCATGCAGGAATATTTGACGTATGACCAGCGTGTCGGATTTTCCTTGTAGAGCTTGATCAAGGTTCGGGTGCTGCCGGAGAGGTCGTCCGGTGCGTCCCACAGTCCGTCCGGGTCAAAGGGTGCCCGCTCGTAGGAGAGGGCACCGCTTTCGAAGTTGACGCGTTTGCAAGCCGTCATGCATGCCTTGCAGCCGACGCAGCGGGTCGCATCGTAGAGCATGCCGAGTTCGTCATTGTTCACGGCCCGGGCTTGCCCGGCAGCCTCGACACTTGCTGCCAGGAGACCGGCTCCCGTTGCTCCGAGCAGCCCGAAAAATTCTCTCCTGCTGGTTTTTCTCATCTCGATCAATCGCCTTAAGCTTTGTGGTACAGGTAATTCACGATACTTGGCACCGTTGACAGCAATGTCCCGAACGAGGGTTATGGGTCATTTTCCAGGGAAGTCGGGCTCAAAGCTGCTTCGGGACTTCAGCCTCCGGTTTTTCTTCCTTTTCCCAACCGCTCCACATGGTACGGATTTCCGCCAGTGGGGTGGGCCCCAAGGTCGTCAGGTAAAAATGGGTGAAAACAAAGGCGCAGAGGCAGCAGGCCGACAGAAAATGGATACCGTCAATTAGCTTGACTCCTCCCAGGGTGAACATCATGGTGCGCATAGGTTGGATGTCCAGAAGGAGGACTCCCGTGAAGCTCACCAGCGGCATGAAGAAGAACATGATCACCAGATATGCCATCTTCTGGAGGGCATTGAACTTGATTTCAGGGGTGGCATGGAAGGGGTTCGGCTTGCCGCGGAAGTAATTGAAGAAATAATAGAATGCCTGCCGGACCAGACCATGCTTCAGATCCTCTGCCGTTGGGAAGTAGATTTTGCCGAGGCTATGAGAGATCATGACATAATAGATGGTCCAAAAAGCCATGAAGATTGCCAACGTGAGGCCGGCAGTATTGTGCAAATACACTGTCGACTGGTAGCTGCCGAAAAGATTGACCACGTCGGGAAAGCGTATCTGGGCGCCGGTCAGACAGAGCGTCACAACGCTCAAGGCGTTGATCCAGTGCCAGATCCGAATCGGTGTGGGCTGCATGAGGACGACGACCTCGCGGGCCGGGTCCTCGATTGCCTGCACCCTGTTTTTGCGGGTGAAATACCGAATCAAGCCGTGTCCAACCGGCATGATGAGGCCGCAGAGAATGATCAGCGCGCCGATTACGCTCAGAGCCCCGCTTCGGGTGGCGCCGGTCATGTAGAAATCGGGAGTCCCCTGGAAGATATCGATCATGGCGCCTTTTTCAACCCGCACCCGCTGGAACCTGCCGGAGTCGGTCGGAAAGGATACAAAACTGGTTTGCATGGTCTTGCCCCGGGAAACGTGGCAAAAAGTACAGTTGCGGCGGTTCTCCAGGATTTGGAAACTGTGGCTCATCACCTGAGGCATCATCACTCCCCTGAGCCGCATCCCGTCCCGACGAACCTTCTTGTTGAATTCCCTCAACTCCTGTTCCGATATGAAATGGTCGCCATTGATGTCGACCAGGGAGGAAATGCCGTTCTCACCGGTACGCTGTCCCAACTCGGCATAGGTCGCCAGCTGGAACCCACCTTTTTGGTCTTTTCTTTCGATAAAGAGGTTGATGAAGTAGTTTTGGGAGCCGGTATGGCAGGTGATGCAAGGTAAGGAACCAAGGTGAAGGGCGGCCTGAGGGAGCCATTTCGTGTGTTTTTTGATAGTGTCCGGCATCCCATGACAGTTACCGCAGATTTGGTTGAGGTCGACACTTGACACGTAGAGGAGTTTTCGCGCCCTGTGCGGGTTATGGCAATCGACGCACTGGGCATTTTTAGCGTGCAGGCTCTTGCCATACTCGATGGCAATGGGTCCATGACACTGCGTGCAGGAAACGCGGGACGGTTTATTGCCATCCGCAGGATGTGAGTCGGTCACCGAAGAGTGGCACTGGGCGCATCCCACAGCCTGATGGCTGCTTTCGTTAAATCGAACAGGATCAACATAGAGTTGCGCCTTTCCCTGTTCGGCGATCGAAGCTTCGCCGTGGCATTCTAGGCAGTCACCGTTCTCCCGCGCACCAAACGAGGGGTGCGCAAACAGGAGTATGCCGGGCATAATCAGAAGTAATGCCCGTGCTGTGCTTTTGACCCCGATTCGCATTGCCGCCCCCCTTTGGAAAGCTACCATTTCACCGGTTCAGGCTCCTTCTTCACCAGCAGAATCGAGCAGGGCATCTTGCGGATTATGGCATCGTTTTCTCCACCGAAAAGCGCATGTTCCAAGCGCCCCTCCTCATGGGCATGCATGATGATCAGGTCTATTTTCTCGGCGCCGACTTCCTTCAAGATCTCATCCAGGCCCCCACCAACCCTGGTAAGCTCTTGTATGGGGAACCCTCCCTGCAACTCTTTTTTTATGACCTCATCCAGCTGTTTTTTTACTTCCTGCTGTACATTGAGGTAATGGGCAATATCATCCTCTGGAAACTGCCCAGGTACGTATACCGTCATATCGACCGGGTTGGCGATCAGATGCAGGACCGTAAGTTTAGCGTCGTATCTACGAGCGAGGGAGACGCCAAAGTGAACGGCGTCAGGGCTGTAAGAGTTCATCCTGCTGAGGACTAGAATATGTCTAATGTTTTTCATGATTCACCCCGGGATAGTTATATGCGTTTACGACTGTTTCCAACCACAGATAGCTTGCGACTAACGTGCCAGAGAAGGTTTACCTGAACTGAGGATAAAAGTGCCTGGTTGTACAGGAATAACGGAGTAGGAAGACTTCCGAATTGAGGGAAGGCCGTCAACCAAATCCGTCTTGTTTGGCGTAACTGCACTATATGGCGGATTAGATTTGCGGCGTCCCCTCACCTCTTTCACTCAGCATCGATTCTTCCTTTGACATCGGCAACTTGTCTCACAGCAACCGTTTATTCAGTTTGGCACGCTAATCGCTAAAATACCTTCCAATGAATATTATTATCCAACGTGTCAATACTGTCCTAGGTATTTAGCCGTAAAGTTCAAGCGACTCAAATTCGACATTTTGCAGTATAAAAACAGTGTAGTTATAGTGCCGTATACATACTAAACAGGAGTGGATATGGAAAAGTACCGAACCGAGTATTCTACTCTGGAGACGGCACAAAACAGCGTGATGAGGGGAGTCTATGCCTGGATGGGTGGTGGGCTTGCACTGACCGCATTGGTGTCACTGTTGACGGTCTCTTCTCCTGCGCTGCTCAATGCCATACGGGGCAACAGGATATGGTTCTACGTCCTCATCTTCGGCGAACTCGGCCTTGTCTTCACCATAAGCGGCGCCATCAACAGGATCGGGCCAGCTATGGCCAGCATGCTCTTTCTGGCCTATGCGGCGCTAAGCTCAATGGACTGCACGCAATGGTTTCGATGAAGGCATACGTGATGCGCTGCGCCTGAACAGCGGTTCCGGCCGGGCTGCGGCCAGCACGGCCAGTGACGTTTTGATGGGGATGCTAATAGCGGCACCGGTGCTTGATAGCTTTGCGACCCTGGGGATTCGGGGCGGTAATTGGGACGCGACCTGGCAGACCGAGATGATCAATCTGGAATCATTCGCTTTTACCGGACTCGCGAGTAGCGTGATGGCGAACAGTATTAGGCCTGAGAGGCCGTTAGCCAGGAATTGCGTGAACGGGAACTGCCCAGAATTGGCACCCAACCGGAGCATGCCGAGCGGTCACGAAGCTTTCGCCTTCACGGGGGCGGGGTTACTCTGTACCCACCACTCGTATCAGAGCCAATATGTGGATCCTGATACGGAGCGGGCCGCCTGTGCCATCTCCCTGGGCTTGGCCGCGACGACCGGTGTGCTGCGCATCATGGCGGATAGCCATTATGCCACCGATGTGGCGGTGGGCACCTTGGTCGGCCTTTTCTCAGGGTTTGCCTTGCCTCGCCTGCTGCACTATTCATGGCACATCGGTGCTGAACAAGTGCCCGGCACAGCGGTGCGGAAAGAGACCGCCCTGGTGAACCAGGTGATTGTAGCCCCGCAGGTGTTAAACGGTGGAGCCGCTTTGAAGTGCGATGTGATATTTTGACCCAGGCATCAGGCAGGACGTCCCCTGCCTCTGCGACATACCCTGATCGGATCATACGGGATGCGAAAGCTCAAGCAGAGCACCGATTCCATGACAGCACCAAGATGTTTGAATGATTTTCTCGGTGTTTGCGTGGGCGGTTCAGCTGGAGGTCTCGACGCCTATATCCGGCTTTTGAAGCACCTGCCGGCCAATACGGGTGTGGCCACAGCAGCGCCATCGGGTGCTACGAGTCAGATGTTTGTCTATGACTATAAAAAGGGGATACGTTCGTCTCAGGGGGATACAAGCGGCCAACCCGAACTGTCCTAATTAAGACAACTGTCATTGCTGGACCCCAACTGTATCAGACGGAAAGCTCACACTCTGGGTGTCCTCAACATGGGGAGAAGTGCCGTCCGGACGCGATTGCTCCACCTGACGCCGGAACAGGGTATCCCCCGTGAGGTTTTCCTCTCGCACTCTCGGCAGACTCTCCGGGTGACTCACCTGGAGAAAGGCGACCAGCTTTTCTCGCACCTCGCAACGAAGATCCCAGCAAGTTGTGGCATCCACGGCACTCATGAGGGCACGAAGCTCAAGGACTTGCTTGTCGGCGCCGGTCACCTGCAGCCCCCACACCTCCCGGTCCCAGAGCTGCGACTGCTGAAGGACTTCAAGGAGCTTTTGCCGTATCTCCGGCACCGGTGCGGTGTAATCCACGTTGATTAGGACCGTCCCGAGGATATTGGTTGTGGAGCGGCTCCAGTTCTGGAAGGTTTTCTCCAGGAAAAAGGTAACTGGGACGATCAGCCTTCTCAAGTCCCAGACCTTCACCACCACGTAGGTGAGCGTTATCTCCTCGATGGTCCCCCACTCTCCTTCCACTATCACCACGTCGTTGATCCGGATCGGCTGGGTTATCGCTATCTGGAGTCCGGCAAGCAGCGTGGAGAGACTGCGCTGGGCAGCGAAACCGACGATGATCCCCATGATCCCCGCCGAGGCGAGAATGCTCACTCCGAAGGCGCGTATTTTGGCGAACGACATCAACATTGTGGCCAGGGCAATGACGACGACGATCGCCAGGACGACCTTAACCATGAGTGTGAGTTCGGTATAAAGGGAGCGGGCTTTGTAGCTTTCCTTGGCGTCTATGTCGTATCGGCTGATGATGATATCCCGGCCGGCAAGGATAGCATTGATGAATAGCCAGGTAATAAGCCCGATCAAACAAAGGCTGAAAAGATGCTGGGCAACGCTGAGCAACTCGACCGGAAGCGAGAGTGATGGGGCGACCAACTGCAGCGCGAAGAGCGGCAGCAGCAAGCGGGCAGGAGCACGCATAGGGGCCACGATAGTCGGGTTGAGCGGAAAGTCGGCTCGGTTGGCAAGCTTTGTCAACACGGAGAAAAGCATCAGGTAGAGCAGCACCCCAGCCAGTAGCGCTGCGAGAACCACCCCGCAGGTAAGGATAATCCCCTCCCATCCTTCTGGCAAAATCGTTGTTAATTCATTCAACTGTGGCTCCTCTAAACGCACCAGGCTCATTCGTCTGCCTTCAACGTGATTGCCGACGCAGAAAGGAAGCCACGTGATGCCTAACGCGATCTCTCATATATGGCGGTTAGAGCCGACGCTTCCGACCTGCGGTGAGCAATTTCCGACACCAGGGTCTCACCCCTTAGCAAGGCGAACAATTAGTTTGCCGAAGTTCTTACCCTCCAAGAGTCCGATGAAGGCTTCGGGGGCGTTCTCCAGACCGTCAATAATGTCTTCGCGGTATTTTATGTGACCAGCGGCCAGCCAACCATTCATTTGCGAGAAAAACTCGGTAAAGCGGGGGGCGTAGTCGTCAAGAATGATGAATCCCTGCATTTTTATGCGTTTTTTAAGTAGTGTGGCGGTCAGAAGGCCCAGGCGGTCCGGACCTTGAGACTGACCGGTATCATTGTAATGGGCGACCAGCCCGCACAAGGGGATTCGGGCGCAGGCATTCAACAACGGAAGGACAGCGTCGAAGACTATGCCTCCTACGCTCTCGAAGTAGATGTCTATCCCTTTTGGGCATGCTAACGCCAATTGCCGGTGAAGATTGGCGCTGCGGTGGTCGATGCAGGCATCGAAACCCAATTCATCAACCACGTAACGGCATTTGTCCGGCCCGCCGGCGATACCGACCATACGGCAACCAGAAATCTTGGCGACCTGGCCCACTACCGAGCCGACGGCCCCGCTCGCCGCGGCGACAACCACGGTTTCCCCTTCTTTGGGCCGCCCGATATCCAGCAAACCCATGTAAGCGGTAAAGCCAGGCATACCGAGTATTCCTAGAGCAAGCGAGGGATGGGTTATCCGGGGGTCAAGTTTACTTAGGCCCTTGCCATCTGACAGGGCATAGTCCTGCCAACCGCTATAACCGAGCACCAGGTCACCCGGCTTATAGTCCTGATTCAGGGAAGCCTCAACGCAGGAGACGGTACCGCCGACCATTACCTCATTGATTGCGATGGGTGGTGCATAGGACGGCACATCGCTCATTCGCCCACGCATATACGGGTCAAGTGAAAGGTAGATGGTTCGCAGCAGCACCTCTCCAGCAGAAGGGGTTGGAATGACCAGTTCATCCATGCGGAAACTCGTTTTGGTCGGGTATCCCGTAGGGCGTGCATTCAAAACAATTCTACGGTTGATATTTTTGTTTTGAGACATGGTGGTAGCTCCTATGGATGCCCATGAATGCTGGAATTGTTGTCGTCTGGAGCATGTCGGCATAGTCATGACTCAGACCAAGGATTATCAGTATCGCCAGCAGTATTGAGAGCACGCGGCGCGGCGTCAATGTAGGCCAGCGGAGGTACGCAAGAAATGGCTTACAGCTGGGCCACCAGCTTATACGCAAATACACGCAACCAATGTGCCACCCAGAACAAACAATTCTAATTAGCGTAACTATTCTATTTTACTAGTAAGTTTTGAAACAGGCCTGATCTGGAGGAAAACACCCCGGTAATACTCCATCGCATTTAACATTAACGCAAAATATGACGGACTATGGCGCGCAGTCCGCTCTGTTGTTCAACACGCTTAATACCTTGAGTTATCACTTGGCTGTTTTTTGGGGAAACGTTTAAACACATACCTGACCAGGGCGCATGGCCGCCATATTTAGCATTTATGTCTAACATAACAGATTCCGTTAGCAGAGCCCCTCTCTACCCTATTCCAAGTAATTAATTTTAACAATGAAATTAGCTAGTTACTGGATTAGCATCTATCTACTCTCTTTGGCTCGCAGATTGCTATTAAGTCTTATGTATGTAACAAAATTAAGGCACGAAAGGAGAACTGCCAAATGGATCATGGAACAGATCAACACAAGGGAAATGCCGCTTGCAAAGATGCTTCAAACCAAGATGCACATAGTAAGGACAAAACTCTTTGCACTGAACATCACAAAGATAAAGTCCATAGCACAGACCATCAGACAACAAAGACAGTTGATGGCCCTGCAAAACACAAGGCCAGCTAACTAATTGGATTAACGACAAGAGAGCCTCCGGCACTGCGCGGGAGGCTCTCTTGTAGCTAGAGGGCCGAGGACTCAAAAGAGAGGGAAAGCCATGAATGAAACCTATTCTACACTCGTTATTTTACCTGAAATCGTGAGGCAAGATCGCCGAACCCATAGAGGTACAGAACTGAGTCCGGCAGATGTCATGATAATATTGAGGCAGAGGGCTGCTAGGGGAAATACCTCAAAGAGTTGTGCGTCCCAGCTAGGGCTGATTAACCAGAGCCACGAAGCCGGTCACCGGGTTAAAACTGACGGTTAGGGCAGGTTCGCCTACCCACGCCAAAAGCCTTGCCAAGCGCAAATGTGATACCGGAACCAGCGAGGACAAGGCACAAGTGCCGGAAGCCTGAGACCCAAATCGGTCGACTGGTAAATATTGTTATTGCCGCTTCATTTGCAAATAGGACAAGACTGCTCGTCCCAAGACTCCAAAGCACGGTATTTTGACCCTAAGGCAAGAAAAAGAGCGCTACCGGAATCCAAAAGAGAAGAGCAGAAACGAAGTCAGGGCTGTCACGCGCTCCGAGACACCCAACTCCTGCGGATCCAGGCCGAGTTCTTCTCAGGTGAGCACCTCCAGAGCGTTGCGCGAGTCGGACACCCGGCGCTTAGAGAATTCCTTCGCCATGTCAGCGGCCAGCCCCTTTGCCTCGTGGATGACTTGAAGCCCCTCGCGTTCCTCTTCAGGTGCCATGCCAGGTTCATCCTTTTCCACACTGATTTCACGCTCCGCAAGCTCCCGCGAAATGGTGACGGAGGCCCACTCACCGAGAACCATTGAAAAGACACAGGCGAGCAGGCCGGCCATCCCGGAAAGCAGGATAAAGCGCCCATTTGCAGAGGTGCCCGCAACGCCCATCACGAGGCTCAGGTTTGAACAAAGACTATCATTTGCCCCGAGTACGGCTGCGCGAAGTGCGTTCCCCCCGAGGTTTCGGTGCAGTCCCTTATGCCGCGCCAGCCCGTTTTCCGGGGCACCGCACGAACGAGTTAACAGCGATTGGAGGATATGGGCATGGGTGCGTTCATGAGAGGGCATGCGAGTTCCTGCAGTCTCCGGCTACTGAAGGTAGCCATTTCCATTCTGATACTCGCTCGTCGCGACCGTTGGGAGAATAAACTGCGCTCCGAATCGCCCTGCGATCCAGGACAGCACTCGTGAACGCCAACTGGGCTTCCTTGGCCCGGCTTCGGCACCGGCCTTACTGAGCGGATCCTCCCCAAAGGTGGTATGTTTCTCTGCAAAGCCTGCCAATTCAAGGTAGACGCGTGCAACGGCCTTGTCTGGTTCACTTAGGGCCATAGCGTGGTACTGAGCGGCAGAGCCGACCTCATCTTACCAGTTGCCTTGCAATCGAAGGATGGGATTCTCG
>Ga0209123_1003750_pt1 | contig 11081 bp, 10 predicted proteins | sample BarGraIncu00431A_FD_184500 | JGI IMG/M metagenome (GOLD analysis project Ga0209123, IMG submission 184500) | Arctic peat soil microbial communities from Barrow, Alaska, USA - Barrow Graham LP Incubations 004-31A (SPAdes) (version 2) | ecosystem: Environmental > Terrestrial > Soil > Wetlands >...
TGCCATAATAAACCTATTACAGAGAAACATTAATTGTAATTATTTTCAGTTAAAATGTAAAGACCGAAAGCTTATAGTAGCTTTCGGTCTTTACATTAAACAATGATTTATTTTTCCTCAAAGGTATTACAATCCGTATCAGGAGTTTTGGCTGCATTAGCTCCCACTACATCAATATGACCAGCATTACATAAATTACTGTTTTCCCAATACTTACAATTGTTCACAAAACACTCAACTACAGGCGTTATTTGAGTACCATCAAGGAAAGCTGCTGATACAGTTCCACCAATATTTGCATTATGAAGGGCACCTAACATATCTCCCATCGTTTTACGATGGTGAAAAGATTTGCATTGGGTATCTTTATATTTGTCTGATTCCCCAGTTGTTTCCTCATTATAAATGCTAACCTTTGCTGCCATACATTGATCACCAGGCATATAATGGGTACACTGGTCAACAGCACATTTTACTACGGGGTTTGCCATATTGAACCTCACTCCTTATATTTTCTGGGCTTTATTCATTATTAGTATCCTACTGCATTGCTATTTTTATTCCTATAATTAAAATGCAACCCTAAAAGTAGAGAGATACGAAAATATAACCACAGAGGCGCAGAGTACATAGAGAAAAGTCTATGTACTCTGCGCCTCTGCGGTTCGTAAAATGTATATATTCTGCTTACTTCATAATTCTCATTCAAACTTTATTTTTAGTCCAGTTCAGTATCCAGTATACAGGGAGTCCAGCGGCAGTGATACCGATGGCTACCATAGCATCAACAGGCTTATCGAAAAGCATACTGCCAACAATATATACAGCACCTAGGATGGCAATAATGGGCACTACTGGATAACCAGGTACGCTATAAGATCTCACAGCATCTGGACGACGTTTGCGCAATATAAATACAGCAATAAACGCCGATATATAAAAAGACCACATCACAAACATTGCAATGTCGGTAAGAGCATCAGGATCCCACCCGATCATCAACAAACTCGCCAGCACAACTTGTAAAATCATGGAATTTACGGGTGTGCCAACCGAATCAGGAACCTTTGATAAAAAAGCGGATGCTGGTAATTGTCCACGTATTGCCATCGCATAAGGAACACGAGCATTTGTAAGAATATAACCATTAAGTGCTCCAAAAATAGATACTAAAATACCTACACTAATCAATCTGCTGCCCATTTCACCAAACAATAACCCAGCAACCGTACCGGCTGCAAGCTTACCTAAACCAGCCACTTCAGTAGCAGGCATCATATGTAAAATAGCCATATTAATGGTAATATAAGCAATAATTACAACACCTAATCCTATAATGATCGCTTTAGGTAATTGTTTAGCCGGATTTTTCATCTCTCCCGATACAAAGCTGACGCCAATCCAACCATCATATGCCCACAAGGTAGCCAAAATAGCTGCCCCCATACCAAGTGATGGACTGACGCCACTCGTCATACCAAAAATTTGCCCATTGCCTTTCCATAAACCTAAAATTGCAATAATCCCAATGGGAATAAGTTTACCAATCGTTGCCACAGTCTGAATAAAGCCACCATACTTAGAACCTAAACAATTAATCACTGTCAGAAAAATTACTACGCCCACTGCAATTGGCAACTTAAATCCTTCACCAATATCAAAAAAAGGTAGTAATAGTGAAGCGAAATAGAGTCCCAGCGCTCCAATAGTCGCGGGTCCATAAATTACGGTCTGCATCCAGCCATAGGTATATGCCCATAATTTGCCGTAGACCTCATCTAAATAAGTATATAATCCTCCAGTTCTGGGAATTTGCACTCCCAGCTCGGCAACAGTCAAACCGGCTGCCATTGTAATGACACCACCGAGTACCCATGCCATAAGTGCCATCGTAGAATCACCAGCTGCCAATATTACTTTACCAGGCTTCATAAAAATCCCAGAACCAATAACCATACCAATAACTAAAGCCATTGTTGCTATTAAACCTAAATCTTTTTTAAGATTTTTTTCGTCACTTCGTCTTTCTTGCACATACATTACCCCTTTATGAGAAAAATTTTAATAAACTAGGCTTTACAATACCAATTTTTTTATATAACCGCAAGATAAAAATACATAAATTCCTAATATTATGTAAGAATACAACACTGGGAGGTATTTTTATCACAACAAACATTATAAACATCAACATCAAGCCACGCATCTTATATCATGTAGCCAAAGCTGCCTGGGAAGGTAGTCTATTTGAACGTCGGGAAGAAATCTATTAAAACTACCTGAACAAATTACAAATGGTAAATTGACTGCCAATTTTATCGAAGGAATGGCCTGCTAAGGAGATTACGTGGACGGTCCGGGTCGCTCAACACACTCCACTACATTAAAAATATTATAATGTATACATTATAATATAAAAAAATATTATAATTTTCAATAAAAGACTAGCAAAAGCGGTATAAATATTGTAAAATTGAACTTGCAAAGAATGTTATATATTTAACTAAGTGTTATTGAGAAAATTATATTACTATAATTTGCCCAATAACAAGGTTCAAAACAAAAAAGGGGGATACATATATGTCTAGAAAACCAGTACAAATAATGGAAACAGTTTTACGGGATGGTCACCAATCACTTGCTGCCACTCGCATGCGTATTACTGATATGTTGCCGGAGTTGGAGCAGCTCGATAATATTGGTTATTTTGCTCTTGAAGCCTGGGGTGGCGCTACTTTTGATACTTGCTTGCGCTTCTTAGACGAAGATCCTTGGGAACGTCTACGCACTCTGAAAAAACATTTGAAAAAAACACCCATTGCCATGTTACTAAGAGGTCAAAATATTCTTGGTTATAATCACTATGCTGATGATGTCGTTACAGCTTTCGTTAAGAAAATGGTAGAAAACGGTATTGGCGTTATTCGTGTATTTGATGCACTCAATGACGTGCGTAATCTTGAAGTGGCTATGAAAGCTGCTAAAGCATCTGGCGCTCATGTACAAGGTGTATGCGTGTTCACTATTAGCCCTTACCACACAATAGACAGTTATATTACACTCGCTCGTCAGTTAGTCGAACGTGGTGCTGACTCTATCTGTATTAAAGATATGTCTGGTCTACTCAGACCTTATGTTGCTTATGATTTGGTCAAAGCCTTGAAAGCAGATCCTAAAGTAGGTGTGCCGATCCAACTTCACACTCATTATACAAGCGGTATGGGTTCAATGACTTATTTGAAAGCTATTGAAGCTGGCGTCGATGTCATCGACTGTGCATTGTCACCATTTGCTCTTGGTACTTCCCAACCTTGTACTGAGACTATGATTGCTGCCTTAGAAGGCACTGAATATGACACTGGTCTTGATCGCCATGCACTCAAAGATGCGGTTCTCCACTTTGCCAAGGTTAAGAAAAGTTTGGCAGAAGACTTCAAACTCAAAACTAACTTCGATGTTGATACCAATGTACTTGACTTCCAAATTCCTGGCGGAATGCTCTCCAACTTGTATAACCAACTTAAAGAGCAAGGAATCGAGGATAAATATCAAGAGTTATTGGAAGAAATGCCTCGTGTACGGGCAGAACTTGGCTATCCTCCACTCGTTACTCCTACCAGCCAAATTATTGGTTCAATGGCAACCTTTAATGTAATGATTGGCGAACGTTATAAAATGGTACCTAATGAAGTCAAAGACTTGGCACGTGGTAAATATGGTAAAACTCCTATGCCTGTTGATGAATCAGTTCGTGCGAAAATCATTGGCGATGCGAAAATTATTGATTACCGTCCAGCTGATGATATTGCACCTCAAATGGAACTTCTCACTAAGGAACTTGCTGAAAAAGGCTATCCTAACGCATCAACTGAAGATGTTTTATCTTATGCCTTATTCCCTGAAGTTGCTTTAAAATTCTTTGCCAAACATCGTTAAGAAATAGGAGATAATATACTTTCTGACGTAGGAAAAAAGCCCTAACCTTTATGGTTAAGGCTTTTTTCCTACGTCAGAAAGTATAACTTTTTGGGTAGTCCGCACTGACTCTATGTTATACTTTTACCCATAAAAACAGGAAGATCCTGTAAATTCGCGCAAAATAGAATTAAGAGGAATTTCAAGATCATCAATACTTTCGAAGGATGCCAAAAATTGCAATAATCGTTTAGCTTCTGAGTATTCTACCTGTTCATGTGTTATTTTAGATAATAACGGTTCTGCATATTTTTTTAGTACACCGAGTTCATAAATAAGGGCTGAGTTAAACATAATATCAGCCTCTTCTTGAAATGGAAAGATATTTCGTTCCTCCCCTCGTCGTACTGATGACCACATGCTTAATGTTTTGAGGGCATCATGGGATCTAAACTGACTGTCTCTGACAATTCTTCTAATCAATCGAGTATCGGTAGTCGGAATACGATTATGATTATCTATTGACAATTGAGTTAAAGCACTAACATAAATTTTCACTTTATGTCCTCGGGGTACAGCACTACTTAATCGTTCATTAAGACCGTGAATTCCCTCAATAATCAGTGGTTGATTTTTATTAATCTGAATGACATGCCCATGAAATTCACGTTGACCTATCATAAAATTATACGACGGAACTTCCACGGCCTCTCCATTCAAGATTCGACCTAAATGATCATTAAAGAGTTTTAGATCAATCGCCTCAATGGCTTCAAAATCATAGTTACCATTATCATCTTTAGGCGTGCGATCACGATCAATAAAATAATCATCCAATGATAAAGCTACTGGGCGGAGTCCATTGACCTTAAGTTGCACCGTCAGCCTTTGAGCAAAGGTAGTCTTGCCTGATGAAGAAGGTCCGGCCACTAAAATAACCCGCACATCTTTATTTTGAAATACATAATCTGCGATATGAGCTATTTTTTTCTCATGCAAAGCTTCAGCGACTCTGATAATATCATTAATCTTATTATCTTTTACATATTCATTTAGAGTTGCTACATAACCACACTGTAAAATTTTTCCCCAACGTTCAGCCTCCAAAAATATTTCCGATAATTTAGATTGAGGTACAAACTCTGGTAATTGATCAGGATTTTCTTTCTCAGGAAAACGTAAAATAAAGCCTGACGCATGTTGTCTTAATTCAAACACTTTTAAATTTCCTGTATCTGGCGTCATGGTGCCATAAAAATAGCCATAACTATTACCACAATAATAAATTGTGACCTGCTCACGTTTTAATTGCTCTAGATGTTTCACGTTCTCACCTTGCCCAGCAACCTTGAATAATTCAACAGCCTCTGCAATCGGCATATTTTTCATAGTTAACAGGCGATTCTCATCCACAATGTGCCGCATACGCATTTCCAAAGCTTTCAGATGGTCTAAAGTAATTGGCTGACCTATATACAACTCACAATATAGTCCCTTGCTCAAAGAGTGCTCGACTGTCACTTTACCTTGGGGAAAGAGTTCGTTGGCCGCTACAATCATTACAAAGGCCAAACTCCGTTGATAAACCTTTATACCAGATTCAGTATGCAAATCTAAAAAATCTACAGTACAATCAGAATTTACACTAAACTGTAAGTCTTTAATTTCATTATTTATCAGCGCAGCAACAATTGGCGCGGTATACAAATTTTGCTTTTCTTTACTAATTTGTAACAAAGTCACTCCTATTTCGTATTGGCAAGACTCCCCATTGGTAAAAGAAATAGTAATAGGCTTTTTCATGTAAAGGCCCCCTGCATATATTTTTTGGGTCATCATAATGAATAACACTTTCTTAATTACAAGTAAAAATGACTAAGATTTCTGCCCAGGACTGAATACTTAGCAGAAGCTAATTCTTTTCCATACTATTATTTACGCTTCAGATTTACACTTTATGCTCACAGCAATAATAATCCATATGTAAACGTCTCTAACTTTTATATCAAAAATTACGGCAAATCAGCATAAATGCTTATTTGCCGTTCATCATCATTTTATGTATTAATCTGTATAATGATTTTACAAAAATAAAGCAATTACTTTATAAGATAGAGCACTGACAACTGCTGTACATGGAATGGTTAACACCCAGGCCATCAACATCTGTTGCGCCACACCCCATCGCACGGCACTAATGCGTTTTGCAGTACCTACACCCATAATTGATCCTGAGACAACATGAGTAGTACTTACTGGCAAATGTAATAGCGTTGCACCAAAGATAACGATGGATGAGTTAAGATCTGCCGCAAAACCGCTAATAGGTTCTAATTTAAATATCTTAGTACCCATGGTACGAATAATACGCCAACCACCAGCCGCTGTTCCTAGTCCCATGGCTGTAGCTGTCGATATTTTAACCCACATAGGAACTTCTAACGTTGATAAATAACCCGTACTCACCAAGGTTAATGTAATAATTCCCATGGCCTTTTGGGCATCATTAGAACCATGAGAAAACGCCATCATCGCTGCTGTCACAATCTGTAATCGTTTGAATTTAGGATTAATTCGCCCAGGCGCCTTGTTGCCAAATATCCAAAATAAAGCTGACATAATAAGGAGACCAGTTCCCATCGCAACAAGTGGCGACACGATAAGGGCGGCTACTATTTTTAAAATCCCTGCTAGTTTTAAAGCCGTATAACCTTTAGCAACTAAGACAGCTCCAACCACCCCGCCTACTAATGCATGAGATGAACTACTTGGAATACCTAACCACCAAGTAAGCAGATTCCAAGAAATTGCTCCAAGCATCGCTGCAATAATAATGGGTTCATTAACCATCTGAGCCGATGTAACAAGATCACCACCAATGGTCTTAGCCACCCCTGTGCTATAAGTAGCCCCAAGAAAGTTAAGTCCCGCGGCCATCCAAACTGCATACCTTGGTGTCAACGCCCGAGTGGACACCGAAGTAGCTATCGCATTAGCTGTATCATGAAAGCCATTAATATAATCAAAAACTATTGCTAATACAACAACAACAATAATTAACGTCTCAGGCATATTTCATAACCACGCCTCGTAATAAATCCCCAATACTTTCACAATGATCAAGGGCGTTTTCCATATGTTCCAGTATTTCTTTCCACTTTATAATTTCTATTGGATCGGGGCATGTATCAAACAGTAATGCCACTTCTCGACGATAAATATTATCACCTTGACTTTCCAGTGCACCAATTTTATTGGTATGATCCAGTATTTTATGCTGATTGCCTTTTATATTTTTAAGTAACGTAAAAGCTAGTACCATTTCTTCGGTACACTCAACTAAGAGATCCGCCAATTGAGCAGCTCCTGGTGTCGGTTTACCAGCCTTATAGAGCACCATACGTTGCATTATTCCTTGCTGGAAATCCACTACATCATCTAACATGGTTGCCAAAGAATAAATGTCTTCCCGATCAAGGGGTGTAATAAACGTCTGATTAAGTTTATCAATGATTGCATCATTAATGTCATCGGCTTCATGTTCCAATTTGGATATTTGTTCCATCTTTTCATCAAGTTGGGTATAATCATCCATAACATTTTTAAGTACATAAGCTCCCTGCCGTAATACATTGCTACTATCCATAAATAATTTAAAAAACTCATCTTCTTTTGGTTTAAAACCGAACATATTTTATCCCCCACTTTAAATTATTAGCAAGTTTTATTAGAGTGTATTATTAATCACGATCTAATATATAAAATTCATTATGTTATAGTCCAAAAATACTATATCACCAATAGCTAAATAAAACAATAATATATATACAGTTCCTATAAAGTTAGATTTTTGATAATGATCTTGTTTCTCAAATAACATAAATTAATTAAGAAAGTATTATGTTTTCTGATTACGTCGTAACTACATCAAAGAAGAGTGAACAATTGTTCACTCTTCCTTACTATTATCTGTGTATCATCCTACGAAGCAGACGGTACGCTAAAAAAGGAAGTGGTATACGGCGAAGAGCAAATCTCATTCCCAGGGTAAAAAGTACAATACAGCTAATGACATGTATAAGCCAAAAACCAAATCGAGGGAATTCCATAGTTGTGCCATCAAGCCAATTGTTTTGTTGACAGTTCAATTTCATCTCCTCCTTTGATTATAGTATCTCCCTTAATATTATAATCACTCATTCTACTATGAACCCTTCATATTTTTACAAATTATTCTCGTCGATAACCTGCATAGCATGAGCTATCTTCGTAGCCAGTCCCACCATTTTAACTGACGTCACGGCACATACTGCAATTCTAATACCATTAGCCACTGGTACTGCAAATATATTATCATCATGCAGCTTTTCACAAACTGCTTCTGGGTTCTTTGCGGGGACAGTGATAAAGAAACCGGCGACATATGGTAACATATGTAATTTAACGGTTTGGGCTTCACTCATAAAAATATCTGCACGTTTACGAATCAAAGTGTAAAGTTCAGCTCGTTCTTGTTCAACCTGAGATAAAAGTCCTTTATCCTGATAAATGGTGGACATTAACTTCATCGCACTATGGGTAATATTTGACCATGTAGCTCGACTGGTAAATTGATTGGTATTTTTAAATTCTTCGATGACTTCTTTACTTGAAGAAACTCCAATCATGGCACCAGTCCGTTGTCCATACATCGTAAAACTCTTTGACATGGTACATGCCAAGATAGGTAGTATATTCCATGGTAAACCACCAAGTTTCTTTAAGAAAGCGCGACAAGAATTTTTTTCACCGGCATAATCAATATAAGCAATATCAATTAATGGGATAATTTTTTTTGTCTCATCCTTAGCACACTCTTGAAATAGAGCCAATACATGATCCCAGTCCCCATCTGTCAAACTAAAGCCAGTAGGATTATGAGCTGGTGTATTAATAATGACAATTAAATTATTTTGTTTAGCGAGTAATTCTTTTACCTTAGCGCCAAAGCTAACAATATTAAATTGTTGCTGTTCATTAAATAAGGTATATGTATCTAATTTGCGTAAACTATCTTGGCAGAATACATTATACGGAGCCCAATACCAATCTGAAGTTAACACTGTATCCCCTATTTCTGCATAGTTCCAAATGGTATGGTGAATAGCACCTGAGCCACCAGCAGTAGCGATCCCATCAATATAAGCATCAGGCTTACAATCAGCAAACGTTGAATTTATACATGCCTCTAAATAATCAGGTGATCCCGCAATTGGGGCATAGCTGATAATATTGTCAATCGGCAATTTTCTAAAAGTTTTTTCCACTGTTGGTATACATGCTAAAATCTCTTGATCATTCATAATAGCACCAAGTGTAGCATTTACTACTTTATCTCTACCATATTTAATTACCGCTCTGCCAGCAGCAGCACTGGCTCCGAAAATATTATCTGTAGCACACTTTCCTTTGGCATGTGACGCCACAATACTATAAGTCATTACTTTTCCCCCTAAACATTCTTTTAGACAGTATAAAACTACTGTCTGGCTAATTAAAGTACTCATTTCTTCAAGAGTTAAATTAAAACATTTATCCCATAGCACTCGTAAGGAGCGAATGCCATTCCTACGCGATGTAAAGATCTGTTACACAATATATTTATTATTAGATTATGTAATTATAATCACAATCTTTTTTTATATTTCCCTACTTGTACTTAAAAATCCTGCTTAACCTTATGAAAATACATAAAATATAAGCAGGATTAAAATCCTGCTTATATTTTTCTGTCATTATTTTATTTTTTGCTACTAAATTGATTTTCTTGGGCTTGAATCATTTTGCGAACCATTTGTCCGCCCACTCGGCCGTTATCAGCAGAACTTAAAGCACCCTTATAGGTATTTTTGTAGTCTTTTAAACCAATCTCAGCTGCTGTTTCTTCCTTTAATTGATCGAGAGCCTTTTGCGCGGCAGGATTTACGGGCTTATTACTCCTTGACATAACGCAAGACCTCCATTCAATTTTTTTCTTGGTTCTGATACTATATTGCCTATATTAAAGCAATAACATACATTGAAATTTTTGGCAAAATAATTTTATCTAAATTTATTTTAATATTTTTTTGACCTGAGTAACACAGTATCTAATATTGTTATATACTATATGGAATTCAATGTATTTTTTCACTATTATAAGAAAAACGTTAGCGCGTCCTTTTAAAACATAGAAACAAAAACTTTTAATCGCAGAGGCGCAGAGAACGCAGAGAAAATATTATTATTATTTATTATAAGCCCTCCGCGTCCTCTGCGGTTCGTAAAACTTATACATTCTAATACTATCATCAAGGAGGAGTACATATGGAATGTAGAAAATCCATGCAAATTGCAGTGAACGGTATCCTAACTTTACCAGAAGACATGCCTAATATTGATTTTATACTACGCGTAACCTCGACTCCAATCATTGAGAACGCAATCGTAATCGATAAGCAAATTAGTTTTTCTGGTCATTTACTTATTTGTGTAGAATTGGTCTCATCTAAATCTGAATGCCCGCAAACAGTCCATTTTATCTCATATGAAACACCGTTCATCGGTCTAATGGACCACTGTTGCGCGCGAGCAAGTATGGATGCGCAAATGAGTGCTTCTATTAAGCATCAAGAATTTAAAATGTTGACTCCCAAATGTATCAATAAATTAATAATAGTAAAAATTTCCTTACTCAGACTTACAAAATCATGCAACCCCGTGAATATCCATTGTTCTGAGCCAAAGCTCACTTTATTATCGAGAACACCTTCTCCATCCACTTGCCCCTCTGCACAACCAAAGCTTAAAACTTCAATTGAATCCGGTGATCTCCATAGTGACCCTATTGACTTCCACCTGCCGCAGACATTAGAAATTTACAATACAGAAGATGTCACAAATACATCTTGCTCCATATGTGGATGCAAAATTGACCATGTTTAGCCACTTCTACTACCTAATAAATAAAGAAAACTACCCTTTACTAAAATAAGGGGCAGTTTTCTTTATTTCGTTTAGCCCTCGACAGTAATTGTTTTAGAACTTTCCCACAAGCCATGAATATTGCAGTAGGAAGTCGCTAATAATATACCTGAGTTATTTAGTTTTAAGACAGCTTTGGCTACAGGCTCCGTGTATGCTGGTCC
>Ga0209123_1003751_pt1 | contig 11080 bp, 15 predicted proteins | sample BarGraIncu00431A_FD_184500 | JGI IMG/M metagenome (GOLD analysis project Ga0209123, IMG submission 184500) | Arctic peat soil microbial communities from Barrow, Alaska, USA - Barrow Graham LP Incubations 004-31A (SPAdes) (version 2) | ecosystem: Environmental > Terrestrial > Soil > Wetlands >...
GGAGGATCTAATGCTTTGTACCAATCAAAAGATAATGGGATAACATGGAAGTATATGAATGAAGTTAATAAGAAGTAATATAGATTAGAATATAGAATCCTCAGTTGCTGGGGGTTCTTATTTTATTAGGTATTTATACTGATTTAATAACATTGCTATAAAGTGTGTCGAATTACTAACACTACTTTTAAGAGGAAAACTAAGGCTTAATAATTATTAAGGCTAATTTAATGATTTTTTAATCTAATCTTAATACTATAAATATATATTATAAGGTATACGGTAAAATTTATTGAAGTGTCTAATAATAAAAGGTAAAAGGGGGCATTATGATTAATTATTAAAAAGTATGTACATAATAATGAAAAGATGACGAAATATTCTAGATTGTTTAACTTACAGTAATTGGTGTTACCATGGGAAAACGTGGTTCAGAAGTTTCAAGAGAAGAAATAATTTGAATATGGAGGAATTAGGAGAATGATAAGAATAAAAAAAATAGACAATAAAATTAGAATTAAAATAGCAATTCTAATTTTGATTTTATTAGGAATAGTTATTTTTGGAATAAATTTTGCACCATGGGTTATTGAAAAAGTTAAACAACCACAAGCGCTAAGGGAATACTTGAGATCATTTGGTGAATTAGGATTTTTAATGTATGTATTATTACAGGCAGTACACGTGCTTCTAGTGGTAATTCCAGGGGATTTGTTTAATATATGTGGTGGCTTTATTTATGGAATTCCATTGGGTTTTGTTTTATCTATGATTGGATTAATGATTGGAACAGTTTGTGCCTTTTACATTTCAAGAATATTTGGATATGAGTTCATAAGTAAAATTATACCAAAAGAAAAAATAGAAAAAATAAGCAACATACTAAATTCAACAAAAGGTATGATTGGTATGCTGATTATCTGTTTAATTCCAATTATTCCAAAGGATTTGATGATGTATGTAGCCGGTCTTACACCGATAAAAGCATCAAAATTGTTTTTTGTTTATGCATTATCAAGGATACCTGGGACACTTATTTGGGTTTCAGTTGGAGCACAGGCTTATAATAAAGATTTAAAAGGAATCATTATTATATTGATAGGCATGGCTTTATTACTTATGAGTGCAATTTTAATGCAAAACAGGTATAAGAGGACACAAACCACAGATAATGTTTAGTATCAACAATGTAATGTTAGTGGTTATCCAATAAATTCTTTTATACATCTTCTGTATGCTTCAACAGGATTAGCTGATGCAGTAATAGGTCTACCAACAACAATATAATCTGAGCCTAATTCTTTTGCTTTTGCAGGTGTTGTGACTCTAACTTGGTCTCCTATTTCACTATCTGAAAAACGAACACCAGGAGTTATAGTTAAGAATTCTCTTCCACATATATTATGCACTTTACCTGCTTCAATTGGAGAGCACACAACGCCATCCAGTCCTGATATTTTTGCATTTTTTGCATATTGCATTACCACTTCATCAATTCGTTTATCAATTAAAATATCTTCTTTCATTCTCTCTTCACTTGTGGAAGTTAATTGTGTAACAGCAATAAGAAGCGGTCTACTTCCATCTTTACGAGTTAATCCTTTTAGTGCTGCTTCCATCATTAAAATAGTTCCTGCAGCATGAACATTACACATATCAATATCAAGATTAGAAAGTACATTCATTGACTTCATCACCGTATTAGGAATGTCGTGCAACTTAAGATCTAAAAATATTTTATGTCCCATTTTTTTAATTTGTCTTACAATTTCAGGACCTTCTGCATAAAATAATTCCATTCCAATCTTTACAAATAGTTTATCTTCATTAAATTTAGAAAGAAAGTCTATCACTTCTTGTTTACTGCTAAAATCACATGCAATTATTACACCTTTTCCCATATCTTTATCCTCCAATAATTATCTTTATATTACGGTTGTGACGTAACTTTTAAGGATATTATACCATTATACGCTATTTTTATAAATCTATAACTTGATCAATAAACAGGGCTTTTGTGTTGTTTTGATATCAATCCAATTATCAAGTAAATTAGAAAACATAAACTTCTAGCTTATGTTAGTGTTTCAGAGATCGTAACAAGAATTGTAAATTATTATTTGTATTTGTTGCTCTAAAATAAATAAATTACATTTTGCTATTGACAAGTTGCTTTCAAAATATTAAACTAAATAAAAGAAGTTGTGTATAAATAAACCAAATAAGTAATTTTTATATATTGTATTAATTATAAAAACACTGATTAAGTAGATTAGTTTGTACATAATATAATTTTAGCTTGAGTATAGCTATTTTTAGAAGAGCTATTTATAAAGTAAACTTTCACTGTAAAATGCAGTGAATATTTTTTGAAGGTTTAGTTGTTTTTAGAACAATGGAACTAACGTTCCGATGATAGTAAGGAGGAATAAATATAATGGCAAAATACAGACAACTTTATACAGAATTCTGGAGTGACAGCTTTGTGCTTGAACTAACACCCGAGGAAAAGTATTTTTACTTGTACCTTTTAACAAATACTAAAACAAAACAATGTGGTATTTATGAGATATCCAAAAAGTATGTAGAGTTAGAAACAAGTCTTAGTAATGAAGCTATCGAGAAGTTACTTAATAAATTCTGTGATTATAATAAAATCTTATATTGTGAGGATACAAAAGAGATTATGGTGCTCAATTGGATTAAATACAATGTACCGAATAATGTAAATGCAATCAAATGTGTAAATCGTGAGTTATCACGCGTAAAACATAAAGAATTCCTTGAAATTTTATACGATAAATGTTTAACATCTAAATTAGATGTTGATAAAATCTTCGAGGATATTATTATAGAGGAAAATGATAAAAATGCTTCAGTGGATTATTCGAAAAAAGTGGACGAGCTACCTGTAGAGGTTATGAAAAATAGCATAGCTGAGGAGTGTGATATTAAAATAGAAAATGGAGAAATTCAGGAAGGTAATAATTCTTTAAAAAAAGAATCATTAGAGCTATGTAGTAATTACCTGCTTTACACGTCTTTAACTGGAGATTTGCAAGGGGCTTACCAGGGGCTAGGAAGTAATAGAATAAGAAGTAATAAAGAAGAAGTAAGAAATAAGAAACAAGAATTAATAAATAAAGAAGAAGTAGTAAGAAGTAAAAAAGGGGTATTAAGTAAATCCGTAATAATAAAACACAAAAATACTTCTGCAGCTATTACTAATTGTGATGGTTTAAAAAGTGTGATTAAAGTATTCGAAGAAAATATACATGCTATCACGCCTTTGGAATACAAAAAAATATTAGAATTCACAAAACATGTAAGTTCCAAAGTTATCATTATGGCAATAGATGAGGCTGTTAATTTTAATGTAAAAAATATTAGATATATCTCTAAAATTCTAAATAGCTGGATAAGCTATGGCATAAATACAGTACAGCAGGTTATAGATCATCAAAAACAGTGGGCAAGTAAACAGAAAAGTTCGCTCGCTCAAACCGTTAACCCTGGTGGGTTCTGTGATTATGATAAGCGGACCTATGACATTGATCTCTTCGAAAAAAGGCTATTAGGCCAATTGTAGAGGGATATTAATTAAATAGATCATTATCAAAACTTACAACCAAATCTGCTGGCTCTATTTTTTTAGATTAAATATATCAATAGTATTTAGAGTGGAAAATTTTTATGGATTACTTTGATGGGCGTAGGTATTTAGGTTATAATAATATTAGGTACATAAATTTATTAAAGGCCATTAATCGAGTAATAAAAATAGAAACGGATAATATGAGTTCTTAAGAATTTTTAATGAGGTGAAGAATAATGAAGTTGAAAAAAATTAAATTTGATAATCATGAAATACTAAATAATTTAGAAGTGAACTTTTGTGATAGTAGTGGAATTCCCTTAAATATGGTAGTTATAATCGGTAATAATGGAACGGGTAAAACTACGTTATTAAAAAGTTTATTTAAATCTTTTGAAGTGGATTACAAGGGATACCATGTGAAAAGCATGCTTGAGATTGAGTTACACCCTGATGATTTTTATGTAGACATTCAACTTGACGATAATGAAGTGGGGATGTTAGAGCCTGATATTATAGATTTGAATATTAGTAAAGATAGTCCTAAAGTTGTCTACATGCCAGCAGAAATTAACTTTGATAGGCTTAAAAAAGTAGATAATACATTTAAGTTTTATCCGGAATTTTTAAATATATTAGATCAAAGCATAACTGAAAATGTTCCCTCGTTCATAGCTACAAAAATAAATAAAGAAATATTCAAAAATAGAAATAAAACTATTGGCGAAGTAATAGATAAAGTATGTGATGAAATAAACAGTATATTTTCTATTATGGATTTGGATGTTAAACTTATAGGGTTGTCAGAGGATGAAAATACAAAACCAGTTTTTAAAAATAGCTTAGGTAAAGAGTTTGATATTAATGGACTCTCTTCTGGGGAAAAACAATTGTTTTTAAGAGGTTTATCCTTGAAATTTTTAGAGGTTAATAATTCAATTATATTAATTGATGAACCTGAAATATCGCTACATCCAGAGTGGCAACAAAAAATAATAAAGGTTTACGAGACTATAGGAATTAATAATCAGTTAATAATTGCAACGCATTCCCCGCATATAGTAGGAGATATTAAAGCAGAGCAACTTAGAATATTAATTAAAGACAAAAATGGAGTTTCTTTATTTGATAACGATAAAAAAGATGAGACCTATGGGCATACAATTGAAAACATTTTAAAAACTACAATGAAGTTAGAAAATACAAGGAATGATGATATTTCAGCAAGGCTTGAAAAGATATTAGATTTACTAGACAAAAATTTATTTGAAACAGCCGAATTCAATGAAGAGTTTGATTATCTAAGAAAGTATTTGGGCGATTTTGACAAGGATATAATGTTAATTAACTTAGAAAAATCAAGAAGGAAAAGAAGGTAGAAATAGATGTTAAGAATTAATAAAAACACAGAACCAAATTTTCTTCTTGAGTTTAAACGAAAAAGAAATCCAAAGGCCTGGGATGACTATAGTGATGGAAATATTAAGAGGGAGATAAAGACTTTTATCTTGAAAAATGAGCAAAGGAATTACTGTCCCTATTGTGAAAAGTCAATATATAAGATTAATGAAGGACATATAGAGCATATTAAGCCTAGGGATTTATTTCCAAAGCTCTTTCACGAATATAACAATTTAATAGTTTCTTGCAATGAAAAAAATAGTTGTGGAAGTGTAAAACAAAATAAATATTCTAAGGAATTTATTAATCCTGTAACTGAAAATCCAAAAGAGTTTCTAACATATAACCTAGCCAGTGGAGAAATAGTTCCAATATATAAAGATGTAGAAGATATTAGAAATAAAAGAGCTGCATACACTATTAAAATTTTGAATCTTAATAATTATGTTTTAAAAGATGCAAGGAAGAATCTGATACAAATTCTAGAGGTATACAGAGAGAATTTTGAAGAATTTACAAGCTATCTACAATACTTCTTAGATGATGGTCATAACTTTCCAGGTTTAATAACATTCTACATGGAATAAGATGGGGTAGAAAGTTGAGAAGCGCTGAGAAGAATAGAAGGAAATAAAATAATAGTAAAGGGGATTTCCAAATAGGGAATCCCTTAAATTAAGTTATTTTTATAAAAAGAAGGTGTAAAAATGAAATGTATAAACAAACTAAATATTGTTAATTTTAGGGGTTTGACTAGAGTGGAACTTATTAATACAAAGCAGATTAATATATTAGTAGGAGATAATAATTCGGGTAAAACTTCAATAATGGAAGCAATTCAACTTTTAGAGTACCCTAGGGAGCCTGGAAATTTTGTGAAAGTTGCTGCAAGGAGAGATTCTCAATATTTACTTGCTAATTTTGAAATGTCATCTTATTTTGATTCCTTTATTAATATGTTTAATAAAACATTCCCAAAGAAGGGAATTTGGTTAGAAGCTTTAATAAATAATGAAGAAGTAAAATTAGAGATTGAAGGTTATGAAGAAAAGATTCTAACTGAAATACATAATGGTGATCAAATGATCACTGCTCAATTTGAACAAGGTGATAATAATGGAGAAAGGAGATCTTTTAAGGTAAACTTAATTTTAATAAATCCAGTGTGAAATCAAAGGAACACTTAACATCTAATTTTCAACTTGATGAATTTGATAACAATTTTAAAATAGGTAATGATCCAAGTTTGAGATTGATGAAGACGGATTATTTATCGCCTGTAGACCATTATGATCAAAATAAACTAATTAGGGTTATTAGCAATGCAGTAAAAATTGATGGCGAAAATGATATTATAAAAATGTTACATGCTTTTGACAAAAATATAATTGGATTGGAGTTACTTGGTGAGGGAAAAAAGATGATTCCATACTTTCAGCATAATAAATTAGGATTAATTCCACTCTCGGTATTTGGAGATGGAATAAAAAAAGGGATGTTAATTGCCTGCTCAATACTAAGTTTAAGAGAAGGTGTTTTGCTTATTGATGACATAGAAAGTGAAATTCATACAAGTGCTTTAAAAGATTTTTTTCAATGGGTTGTGAATGATTGTAAAAAGTATAACACACAAATGTTTATTACTACACATAGTGTTGAAGCTATTGATGCGATACTTGCTGCTTCAAAAAATAATCTTAATGATATTGCTTGCTATAGATTAGAAGATGATAATGACGGAATCTATATTAATAGAACATCAGGAGAGAAATTGTATAATATTAGGTATAGTATTGGGTTGGATGTGAGGTAGTATGAAACATTATTAGTTTATGTTAGTTTCTCAGAGGTCGTAACAACATTTTTGCATCAGCAAATGGTAGATTAACTGGCAAGAAAGATTCTAAAATAATTACTACTGGTACAAGTATAGTTGCTGTAGCTTAGAAAAATATGGAGTCCGCGGATATTTATTTATCTGCTGGCTCTATTTTTTTGATTAATAACTAAATTTAACTAACACACTTTTAGATACCTATTTTTACAAAAGGTTGTGTTTGTTAAGAAATGAATGAGAATATAAAAAATACATATTTACCTAAGGGCCTGGCACCTTATTAAAAATAAAGATCTTGTAATGATGGTGTTGTTATTTACAAAAAAAGATTCAAGTAATAGAGGGAATAAGGATAAAATGTTGAATAATGTAAGTGAGGTATTAGAGTTAATATTAGAGATTTTTAGGGGGTGCTAAAAATGAAGTTTGGACTAAGAACACCAAGCTTAAAGAAAATGATTAGCAGTAGGACAAGTGTAAAAAGAATAGTAAGGCACAATTTAGGGGTAAAAGCTCCACGTGGATATGGATGGATTACAAATCCTAAAAAGGCTGCTTATAACCGTGTCTATAATCGTACAAGTTTTAGTATTTTTGATTTATTAAAGAAGTTATTTAAATAGCAACAAAGATTATATAAATATGTTGAAAAGCTAACCCACTTCAAAATGAAGTGGGTTTTTGACAATATCAATTATGTTTAGGCTGCCTATAAATTAATCTATCAATCTTTCTTATTATCAATTCATAGTTATCCTTATCAGGTCTAAAAATTTCAAGTTTCATCACTTCGTTAACTATTAGGGTAGCAACAGATGTATTAAAGGTTATTGGTATTTCTTTTAATTGATTTGCGCCAATATTAAAATACCCTACACTTAGAGCAGAAGATTTATGCAAGCGATTTGAATATAAATTCGTTTAATGGCGTTACTTTTTTTTAGATTGATAATAAATAGGTATTAAAATTTAAAATATTTATTTGAAATTAAGTTTAAATAGTGATGTAATAGTGTAAATTAGTATCCGCGTTTAAAAAAGAGTGCGGATACTAAAAGACGGGTGATATTATGATTTGTTAGGTATAATTATCATATCGATATAAAAGGACGAAAAAGACCTGCACTTATAGTGATGGAGCTTAGACAGACAGGAAATGGATATATAAATGGAAGTTATGTAAATACTGACTCTTATGAAATAACCAAAGCCGGTGATATAAATATAAAGAATTTTACAGATAATGAAATAACAAAATTAATTGAAGAGTCTATGCGGAATATAAAAAAACAAATTTAATATTTAAGTAATCAATCATAAATATTATATGAAATCACAGTTAAGAGAGGTGTAATAATATGCTAAGTCAATTTAAAAAATTCCTTTCTTTTGAGCAGTTGCAGAATATAAAATTTTCAAGTGTTCCTGATAATGCTCAAAAAGTTATATTGGTAGACTTTGTTTCATTTAATGTTATTCATAAGTCACAGTTACATTAGTGGGGTGCGAAGAAGCCAACTTGCTAAATCGTAATGATGGTTTTATATAAAAATCAAATCTATGCCTTTTTCCTCCATAAATTTAATGTACGCATCTTTACAATCACAAGTATTCTTACATGTACAAACCTCACTATTAATAGTTTTTATCAAATCTTTTCTAAGGCCATCATACCTATCTTTTGCTTTTTTAAATTCCTTTAACAATAGATAAAGAATAGATATTGTAGCTGTAATAATTAAAAGTATAATTAAATCAAAATTTTTTATAGCACTTTCTGAGCTATTATTTTCAAAAATGGCGTTTAAATAAGAAATATATCTATTATGATACAAGAGTATATAAAATGATAGTAAACAACTCATGCCAACTGGCAACTTCAGTGAATCACGCTTTTTATCAAAAACCTCTTTTAACACAAGAACCGTATCAGATTTCTTCTGAACTGTATAACTAAGTTTTGAATATGAAAAATCCAATTTATAACCTCCGTTTATTATCATTGCACAATAAGAAAGTATGATTTAATTTTATTATTTATTACTTTTTTTCATAACATTATTATAGATGTGCTACAATGTGCGACATATCAAGATCATGTTTGTATATTAAAATTATTGAAGAGTGCACTAAGTAATGGATAAACATATGTTTCATTTACTTTTTATGGTTGGCTTACCTGACCCCATTGTAAAAACTGGAATGTAGTGACAAGTTTTTACTTGCTAAAAGGTGTGGAGAATTTTCTTGTGTATATTCCAGCAATTCTTTTATATGATAAATACATAGCAAATTTTAGGTACATCTTTTGTCATTCTTTTATACATAGTTTGAACCAAAATAAGATTGAATATGACAACGTTAACACTTAGAATTATAAGTGTAGAGAGGGTTAAAGAAGTTATGAATTATATAAAAGCATATGGATTATGCAAAGTTACAATCTTACAAATTATAAAAGGAAAGGATGATATATTATGAAAAAAGCATTGGTTGCATGTAGATCGGGAATGGGTTCAAGTATGATGTTAAAGATAAAAGTAGATCAAGTTATAAAGGAAAATAATTATCCTATTGAAGTGGAGCACAGTACACTTGATGCAGTTCGAAATTTTAAGGGAGAGCTTGTAATTACAATGGCGGATATTGCCAATGAACTTCAGGGACATGTACCATTATACGTAATTGGAATTCAAAATTTGATGGATAAAAAAGAAATAAAAGAAAAGCTATCAGAATTTTTAAGTAAAACAAAATAAAAAGATGGAGGGGGAATAAAAGTGGAATTTATAATTAGTTTATTAAGTAATGCGGGTATCCTAGTTGGATTAATAGCACTAGTTGGACTAATGCTCCAAAAGAAGTCATTTGATGAAGTTTTTACAGGTACATTAAAAACAGTTATCGGGTTTATGGTATTTGGTGTTGGTAGTGCTGCAATGACAGTAGTTTTAAAAAACTTTGGTACATTGTTCCAAGTAGGATTTGGAATTGTTGGTGTATTACCAGTACCAGAGGCAGCGACAGCATTAGCACAATCAAAGTATGGTTCAATTGTAGCATTAGTTATGATTACAGGCTTTGCCATGAATATTCTTATTGCAAAATTTACACCGTTAAAAAATATCTTTTTAACTGGCCAACACAGTTTATATTTTTCATGCGTAATTGCACTAATTTTAAAGGCATCAGGGATAAGTGATGTTGTCACAATTATTGGTGGAGGAATTCTTCTTGGATTCTGCGCCGCAGGATTACCATATATCTGCCAACCATACATGAGAAAGATTACTGGTGGTGATGATATAGCAATGGGTCATTATAACATGATTGGATATGCTCTATCTGGATGGATTGGATCAAAAATTGGAGACCCAGAAAAAGGAACAGAAAACTTTAAATTTCCAAAATGGCTATCAATATTTAAAGATTACCTAATGGGTATGACGGTTATAATGATTATCTTATTTTATACATCATCTTTAGCTGCAGGACAAGTGGAGGTTCAAAAATTGGCAGGAACAACACACTGGCTAGTATTCCCACTAATTCAAGCATTCATGTTTACAGCAGGTATGTATACATTAATGACAGGTGTACGTTTATTTATGGGAGAAATCACAGCAGCATTTGTGTCAATATCAGAAAAATATATCAAAAATTCAAGACCAGCATTAGATTGTCCTAGTATTTTCCCTTTTGCTCCAACAGCAGTATTACTAGGATTTTTAAGTGCATATATATCAGGATTATTATGTATGGTATTGATGATTGTATTTAAGAGTCCAATTGTAATTATCCCAGCAGCACATATTTGTTTCTTTTCTGGAGGAACAGCAGGGGTATTCGGTAATGCAACAGGAGGATGGAAAGGGTGTATTGTAGGAGCATTTGTGATAGGAATCTTATTAACAGTCTTACCAACAATTTTGTATCCGGTATTTTCTAATATGGGTTTAACAGGAACAACATTCCCTAATATTGATTACAACATTATAGGATCAATTCTATATAAATTGGTACACGTTATGAAAGCAATCTTTTAATGGAGTGTTAGAGAAAATATAAGGAGTAGTCACGGAAACTAATATGTAAAACTTGATTTTGTATAGAATCATTATAGCGCTATAAATTTTATGTTCAGAGAGCAATTAGGAATAAAAATAGGCATAGCAAACAAGCCTACACGATGCAGGAATTTTTTAAAAAAACATTTAATTGTTAAACGGCTACTCTAATAAATTTAA
>Ga0209123_1003756_pt1 | contig 11070 bp, 8 predicted proteins | sample BarGraIncu00431A_FD_184500 | JGI IMG/M metagenome (GOLD analysis project Ga0209123, IMG submission 184500) | Arctic peat soil microbial communities from Barrow, Alaska, USA - Barrow Graham LP Incubations 004-31A (SPAdes) (version 2) | ecosystem: Environmental > Terrestrial > Soil > Wetlands >...
GCAAGACAATTAGCCGACAAAGAAGAAATTGATATCCGTTATTATTCTATCATTTACGCCGCTATCGACGACTTGAAAGATGCAATGGAAGGAATGCTCGCTCCGGAAATGAAAGAAGAAATTCTGGGAACTGCCGAAATTAGGGAGATTTTCAAAATCTCGAAAGTGGGTTCAATTGCAGGTTGTATGGTTATGGACGGAAAAATTGCCAGAAATGCCAAAATCCGAATTATTAGAGACGGCGTGGTTGTCTTTACCGGAGAACTATTGGCACTGAAACGTTTCAAAGACGATGTCAAAGAAGTGGCTAAAGGCTACGATTGTGGTATCCAAATCAAGAACTACAACGACATCGAGGAAAGAGACGTTATCGAAGCTTTCCAAGAAGTAGCAGTCAAAAAGAAATTGAAATAAAATTTAGAACTATTTATAAGAAATCCCGAGCAATCGGGATTTTTTTTGTTTTAGATTGTGGCTAATTGTTATTCTGAAATGATAGGAATTTTTAGTAGATTTGTTTTGTTGATTTTGAGTTGGTATAGATTGAAAATCTTTGTAATCAGTTTTCCCTCTTGTATTTTTAGAACATTTTAAATTTTGCTGAAATGAAATATATTATTTTTTTGTTTTTTGTTATGGTTTCTTGTAAGCCTTTAGGAGATTGTAAAGAAAATGCTGAAGATTGCAAAGACGATGAATGTCTTTTAATTGTAGAAAAAATACCAGGCATAAGAGACAATATGTTTGATTATAAAGGAATAAATCCTGTTACAAAAAAGAAATGTGACTGTGATTCAGATACAAGTGATAGATGGTGGGCAACCTACAATGAGCATATTGAAATCGGAGACACAATCATAAAACGCAAAGGTGAATTAAAATTTAGCATTCATAAAAAAGACACTATCTTAAGTTTTAATTTTGAATGTGATGGAAAAGTGTATAAATGAAATAATAATAGTCAATACGAATTTTCCCGATGGCTTGGATATTACAAAATTTTCTTGTAAACGCTAGTGCAGAATTGCATTCTGTGCCCAAAAAGACAAGCAGACAAAAATGTCAAGAAACAAAAAAAGCAACCCAATTTGAGTTGTTTTTTTGTTAAAATGTAAAAAAAATCTATCTACTAGGTTTTATCAATAGGACATTTTTGTATCGGTCTTTAATGTCTTCCAAAGTTTTTTCGGCTTCGATGCGGGTTTTGAAATTGCCAACCCATACTTTATAATTGGGCGTGTTGAAAACAATCGTGGCATCAATGTCGCTAAAATTTTGTTTGAAGTCGTTTAAAGTTTTTTTGGCGTTTTCGCTGCCGCCATTGTAAATTTGAATTTTATAGGAGTCATTTACGGTAAGCGAAGCGTTGATTTTTCTCTTTTCGCTTAGCAATTGTTCAAATCTGGGATCTTGACTGATGGTAATCTTTTGATTTTGCGCACTTACATAGGAAGTGGAAACATATAATATAAGGAAGGAGAAAATGAATTTCCGTGCTGTTATAATTCTCATAATGTGATAGTTTTTATGCAAAAATAGTGTTTAATGGGGAATTCTAAATTATCAACACTATTTAGAATCGATATAAATTATATTTAAGACTATTTTAAGGTTTTGAGAATAGTTCTTAAAGTGTATTTTTGTCGAATATTTAAAATAAAAAGTGATTTTTATCATATTTTAAATTTGAAAAAAATCATATTCAACATTGTAGATAATTACTATTATATGAAAAAGGTGGGTAACCATAATTCGATTTCAAGGAAATTATATTTAAGTTTAGCTTTAATGCTAACAATATCCTTAACTTCAATTGCACAAGTTGCAGCTCCGGCAGCAACCGCAACTCCGGCAGTTACAACGACAACTGCAGCTCCTGCTGTTGCACAGGGTGGCGATCCTGTAAAAGGGAAGGAAGTTTTTAATACCAATTGTGCAGCATGTCATAAGCTGGATGCTAAAGCAACTGGACCAGCCCTTAGAGGAATTGGTGCTAAGTATGAAAAAGCGTGGTTTTACAAATGGGTTCACAATAGTGGCGATTTAATTAAGTCTGGTGATGCTGCGGCCATAAAAGTTTTTGAAGCAAACAACAAGATTCCAATGACTCCTTTCCCGCAACTGTCGGAGGCTGACATTGATAATGTTGTAGCTTATGCTTCAGAGCCAAAAGCAGCGGCTGTTGCTCCAGTTGTTGGGGCAAAACTTCCCGGAACGGAAACAAATGCTGGAGGAGGAATTTCAAATGACGTTATTCTGGGTGCATTGTCATTAGTAATGGCGATTCTTATTGTAATGTTGTTTTTGGTAAACAATGTTTTAAGAAAAGTAGCTGCGGCAAATGGAATCAATGTTACTCCAAAAGAACCAACTATTCCAATCTGGAAAGCTTTTGCAAAAAATCAATTTTTAGTGTTGGTTACATCAATATTCTTATTGTTGGCGAGTGCCTTTTTTATATACGGTTACTTGATGCAAGTTGGGGTTGATCAAGACTATTCGCCAGTTCAGCCGATTCATTATTCTCACAGAATTCACGCCGGAAGCAACGCTATTAACTGTAATTATTGCCACTCTGCTGCTCGCGTTGGTAAAACTGCCGGAATTCCTTCGTTGAATGTTTGTATGAATTGCCATAAAAACATTTCTGAAGTGTCTGATACAACGGCTACCAAAGATTATTCAAAAGCGTTTTATGATGCTGAAATCAACAAATTATACAAAGCTGTAGGTTGGGACAAAGCCAATCAAAAATACACGGGAATTACACAGCCGGTAAAATGGGTTCGTATTCATAACTTGCAAAGTTTTGTTTATTTCAATCACTCACAACACGTTACTGTTGCTGGAGTCGCTTGTCAAACTTGTCACGGCCCGGTTCAAACTTTTGAAGTCCAAAAGCAATTCTCCAAAATGACGATGGGTTGGTGTATCACTTGCCACAGAACAACCAATGTTAAAATGGAAGGCAATGACTATTATACTAAAATTCACGAACAACTTTCCAAAAAATATGGTGTAGACAAACTGACTGCAGCACAAATGGGCGGGTTGGAATGCGGTAAATGTCACTATTAAAAAATAATAATTAAGAAGCTAATATTTATATAGAATATGTCATCAAACAAAAAATACTGGAAAAGTGTTGAAGAACTAGACGAAAATAGTTCTATTGTTGAGGCGCTTAAAAATAACGAATTTGTTGAAGAAATTCCTACTGATGCGTTTTTAGGAAACAGTGATGCTCCATCATTTTCATCAACAACACGTCGCGATTTTTTAAAGTACGTTGGGTTTACCACAGCGGCAGCCACACTTGCAGCCTGTGAGGGTCCCGTACATATGTCGATACCTTACGTAGTACAACCAGAACAAATCATCCCTGGAATTGCTGATTTTTATGCAACTTCCGTTTTTGATGGTTTTGATTTTGCTAATCTTTTAGTAAAAACTCGTGAAGGGCGTCCTATTAAAATAGACAATAATACTATGCCTGGCGCAAAATTCTCGGCAAACGCCAGAATCCACGCATCGATATTGTCATTATATGATAGTATGCGTTTGAAAGAGCCGAAAATTACTGGAAAGAATGCTACTTGGATTGATGTTGATTCAAAAATAAAATCAAGCTTGGCTGATGCCAAAGCAAAAGGAGGTCAAGTTGTTTTATTGACGAATACATTGGCAAGTCCGTCGACTGAAAAGTTGATTACCGAATTTATTGCCAATAATCCAAACGCAAAACACGTTATTTATGATGCAGTTTCTTCATCAGAAGCCTTAGACGCATTTGAAACTGTTTACGGTGAAAGAGCTTTGGTTGACTACGATTTTTCAAAAGCTTCAGTAATTGTTTCTGTTGATGCGGATTTCCTTGGGGATTGGCAAGGTGGAAGTTATGATACAGGATATGCTCAAGGCAGAATTCCTAAAAATGGAAAAATGTCGCGCCATTTCCAATTGGAAGCGAATATGACTTTGTCCGGTGCAGCTGCCGATAAACGTTTGGCAATGTCAACCGCAAATCAAAAGCAAGCATTAGTACATATATATAATGTAGTTGTTGGAGCTTCGGTTCCGGTAACTTTAGATGCAAAATTTAAAACAGAAGTTGCGAAAGCCGCCCAACAATTGAAAGCCGCCGGTAGCAAAGGAGTTTTAGTTTCTGGAATCCAAGATAAAAATGCACAATTGTTAGTTTTGGCCATCAACCAAGCATTGGCAAGTGAAGCTTTTTCTACTATTGGAACAAGACAAATCAGAAAAGGATCTAGCGAAAAAGTAGCTCAATTAGTTAATGATATGAAAGCAGGAACCGTTCATACCTTGATTATGAGCGGCGTTAATCCAGTTTATACTTTGCCAAATTCAAAAGATTTTGTTGAAGGATTGAAAAAAGTAAGTCTTTCGGCTTCATTTTCTTTGAGAGAAGACGAAACCGCTTCGATAACAACTATCGCTGCTGCAGTTCCTCATTATTTAGAATCATGGGGTGATGTAAGCATTACTAAAGGAACTTATGGTTTAATGCAACCTACCATTCGTCCTTTGTTCAACACCAAACAATTTCAAGATGTATTGTTGTCTTTAAATGGTGCCGTGGGAACCTATTATGATTATTTAAAAGCAAGTTCAGCGTCAATAATTACAGGTTCTACTTGGAATCAAGTATTGCATGACGGTATTTTTGTTGGAACAATACCGTCCGTTTCTGCAGGTTCAGCAGATTATGCTGCTGCGGCAAATGCTTTGGCACAATCAAAAGTGACTCCAAGTTTCGAATTGGTTTTATATACAAAAACTGGTTTAGGCGACGGACAACAAGCGAATAATCCTTGGTTGCAAGAATTACCAGATCCAATCACGAGAGTTTCTTGGGATAATTATGTTACCGTTTCGAATGCCGATGCCAAACTTTTGGCAATGTCTAATGAAATTGTTGCTAATGGAGGTTTGAACGGAAGCTATGCTACCATTACAACAGCCGATGGTCTTAAATTAGAAAACATACCGGTAATTGTTCAGCCAGGACAAGCTGTTGGTACTGTTGGTTTAGCTTTGGGTTATGGTAAAAAAGCAGCATTAAAAGAAGAAATGCAAGTAGGTTTAAATGCTTACTCATTATATAAAGGTTTCAATAATGTACAATCAGTTACATTGACAAAAGCTGTCGGAGAACACGAGTTTGCTTGTGTTCAAGGTCAAAAAACGTTGATGGGAAGAGGTGATATTATTAAAGAAACTACTTTAGAAATATTCAATACCAAAGATGCAGAAGTTTGGAACGAGCAACCGATGGTTTCATTGGATCATAAAGAAGTTAAAGCTACAACGGTAGATTTATGGGATTCATTTGATCGTTCTGTTGGACATCATTTTAATCTTTCAATTGATTTGAATGCTTGTACTGGTTGTGGATCTTGCGTTATTGCTTGCCACGCCGAAAACAACGTTCCTGTAGTTGGTAAATCTGAAATTAGAAGAAGCCGTGATATGCACTGGTTGCGTATTGACAGATATTATTCTTCTGAGGAAACTTTTGCGGGAGATGACGAAAGAAAAGACAATATTGCTGGTTTGTCAAGTTCTCTGTCAACATTTAGAGAAATGGAAAGCCCTTCGGATAATCCCCAAGTAGCTTTTCAACCCGTGATGTGTCAGCACTGTAATCACGCACCTTGCGAAACTGTTTGTCCAGTTGCGGCAACCTCACATAGTCGTCAAGGTCAAAATATGATGGCGTATAATAGATGTGTTGGAACTCGTTACTGTGCCAATAACTGTCCGTATAAAGTACGTCGTTTCAACTGGTTCTTATACAGTCAAAATAAAGAATTTGATTTCCACATGAATGATGATTTGGGTCGTATGGTGTTAAATCCAGATGTAGCTGTTCGTTCACGTGGGGTTATGGAAAAATGTTCTATGTGTATTCAAAAAACACAAGCAACTATTTTGGCAGCCAAAAACGAAGGAAGAGAAGTTGTTGACGGAGAATTCCAAACGGCTTGTTCAAGTGCTTGTACCACTGGAGCAATGATTTTTGGGGATGTAAACGACAAAGAAAGTAAAGTTGCCAAGTTGGTAGAAGAGGAAAGAATGTATCATTTGTTAGAGCACGTTGGTACAAAACCAAATGTATTCTACCACGTTAAAGTTAGAAATACTTAATAAATTTAAAATCAATTTAAAGGATTATGTCTCATATATACGACGCACCCATTAGAAAACCTTTAATCATAGGTGATAAATCTTATCACGATGTAACAGTAGAAGTTGCTGCGCCTGTCGAAGGTAAAGCCAACAAACAGTGGTGGATTGTATTTTCAATCGCATTGACAGCATTCCTTTGGGGAATGGGCTGCATCATTTACACTGTTTCTACCGGTATTGGAACATGGGGATTAAATAAAACAGTTGGTTGGGCTTGGGATATTACTAACTTCGTTTGGTGGGTTGGTATTGGTCACGCGGGAACATTAATTTCGGCGGTACTTTTATTATTCCGTCAGAGATGGAGAATGGGGATTAACCGTTCTGCTGAAGCCATGACCATATTCTCGGTAATTCAAGCAGGTTTATTTCCAATTATTCACATGGGTCGTCCTTGGTTGGCTTTTTGGGTGGTACCAATTCCGAATCAATTTGGTTCACTTTGGGTAAATTTCAACTCACCGTTACTTTGGGACGTGTTTGCAATTTCAACTTATCTTTCGGTTTCATTGGTATTTTGGTATACTGGTTTATTGCCCGATTTTGCAATGCTTAGAGACAGGGCAATAACTCCTTTCAATAAGAAAGTTTATTCCATATTAAGTTTTGGTTGGAGCGGTAGAGCTAAGGATTGGCAACGTTTTGAGGAAGTTTCCTTGGTGCTTGCAGGTTTGGCAACGCCACTGGTGCTTTCTGTTCACACCATTGTATCCATGGACTTTGCCACTTCGGTGATTCCTGGTTGGCATACCACAATTTTCCCTCCTTATTTTGTTGCAGGAGCCGTTTTCTCTGGATTTGCCATGGTGAATACCTTGCTTATTATTATGAGAAAAGTATCTAATCTGGAAGCTTATATTACTATTCAACACATCGAATTAATGAATATTGTAATTATGATTACAGGTTCTATCGTAGGTGTTGCTTATATTACTGAACTTTTTATAGCTTGGTATTCTGGAGTGGAATACGAACAATATGCTTTCTTGAATAGAGCTACCGGACCTTACTGGTGGGCCTATTTGACAATGATGAGTTGTAATGTTTTTTCACCTCAATTTATGTGGTTTAAAAAATTAAGAACAAGTATTGTATTTTCATTTATCTTGTCCATTGTTGTAAATATTGGAATGTGGTTCGAGAGATTTGTTATTATCGTAACTTCATTGCATAGAGATTATTTACCATCATCTTGGACAATGTTTTCACCAACATTTGTTGATATTGGAATTTTTATAGGCACTATTGGGTTCTTCTTTGTATTGTTCTTATTATATGCCAGAACATTCCCTGTAATAGCACAAGCCGAAATAAAATCAATATTGAAATCAACAGGAGATAGTTACATTAGAGAAAGAGCAGCAAATAAAGATTCACATCATGAGTAATAAAGTAATATACGCCATTTATAATGACGATGATATATTGATGGATGCCGTTAAGAAAACTCGCGCAGCACATCATCATATTGAAGAAGTCTTTACTCCATTTCCGGTTCACGGATTGGATAAAGCAATGGGACTTGCACCTACAAGATTAGCTATTGCCTCTTTTATTTACGGTTTGTGTGGTTTGGCTTTTGGGACTTGGATGATGAATTATATAATGATTCAAGATTGGCCACAAGACATTGGTGGTAAACCAAGTTTTAGTTATATTCAAAATATGCCTTCTTTTGTGCCTATTATGTTTGAAGAAACCGTGTTTTTTGCAGCACACTTAATGGTTATTACTTTTTATATGAGAAGTAAGTTATGGCCTTTTAAACAAGCAGAAAATCCAGATGTGCGTACAACGGATGACCATTTCTTGATGGAAGTTGCAGTAAACAATAACGAAAAAGAACTTGTTGCATTTTTCGAAAATACAGGAGCAGTAGAAGTAAAAGTAATTGAAAAGCATTAATAGGGATATGAAAAGCGTATATAAAATAACACTTTTAGTAGGTATTACTATTTTAGTTTCGTCTTGTCACGATAATTCGAAACCAAATTATCAATATATGCCTAATATGTATGAGCCGGTGAGTTATAATACTTACTCTGAATCGAGTGCTTTCAAGAATGGCAAAGAAGGACAACTTCCGGTTGAAGGAACCATAAATAGGGGTTTTGAACCTTATGAATATCCTAATACGCCTGAAGCTTTGATTGCCGTGAAAGCAGCAAATTTGAAATCACCTCTTGGAGAGCTTTCTCAAAAAGACAAGGATAAAGGAAAAGAACTTTTCGGAATTTATTGCGCCATTTGTCATGGTGTTGCCGGAAATGGACAAGGGAAACTGGTTACCCAAGGAAAATTCTTGGGAGTTGCTAATTACAAAGACAGGGTAATAAATGAAGGCAGTATTTTTCATGTTGAAACGTATGGCCTTAATTTAATGGGTTCACATGCCAATCAATTGAGTAAAAAGGAACGTTGGTTAGTTGCGGCCTATGTGGTGGAACTAAAAAGTAAATTATAATTGTAGAACAAACTCATCGTAATAGATATGTATACATTTTCAAGTAAATTAAAAACATTTTCCCTAATCTTAATGGCCGTTGGTCTTTTAGGAATTGGATATGGTTTTTTATCTGCACCCAAAGATATTCAGGAAGTTGAGGCAATTCTTGCTTCTGATGCCCATGGAAGCCATAATGAAGTTTCAAATTCTTCCAATGAAGCACACGCTGTAGCTGGAGAAAACAAAGTAAATGCCGATGCAGAACACAAAGAGCATTTAGAACATGTTTTGAGCCAATTGCAAAATAAACCATGGGCTGCATTATACGTTGCTTGTATTTTCTTTATGTTAATATCGCTTGGTGTTTTAGTTTTTTATGCCATTCAACAAGTGGCTCAAGCGGGCTGGTCTCCAGTTTTGTTTAGGGTTATGCAAGGAATAACGGCTTATTTGCCTGTAGGTTCAGTAATTTTCTTTATAATTTTAGTTCTTTGTGGTTTACATTTCAGCAACATCTTTATTTGGTTAGATCCAAATGTTGTGGCACACGATAAAGTTATAGCAAATAAAACGGGATATTTGAACTTTCCTTTTTGGATTGTAAGAGCTTCTGTGTTTTTGATTGGATGGAATCTTTACAGATATTTTTCAAGAAAAAATTGTTTGTCACAAGACGAAGCAAATGATGACAGTTTCTATAAAAAGAACTTCAAAATATCAGCGGCATTCTTAGTATTCTTTATCGTTTCAGAATCTATTATGTCTTGGGACTGGGTTATGTCAATAGATCCACACTGGTCTAGCACCTTGTTTGGATGGTATGTTTTTGCAAGTTTCTTTGTAAGTGGAATTACAACTATCGCATTGGTTACATTATATTTAAAATCAAAGGGATATTTGGAACATGTAAACACAAGCCATATTCATGATTTGGCAAAATTCATGTTTGGGTTCAGCGTGTTTTGGACTTACTTATGGTTTTCGCAATTTATGTTGATTTGGTATGCCGATATTCCGGAAGAAATAACTTATTTTGTTACTAGAATACAGCTTTATAACCTTCCATTCTTTGGAGCAGTTGTTATGAACTTCGTGTTTCCAATATTGATATTGATTAACACAGATTTCAAAAGAATCACTTGGATTCTTGTAATCGCAAGTGTCGTTATATTATTTGGACACTATATTGATTTCTTTAATATGATTATGCCAGGTACAGTTGGAGACAAATGGTTTATTGGTGTTTCAGAAATCGCATCCTTATTTTTCTTCCTTGGATTATTTATTTATGTTGTTTTCACGGCATTGACAAAAGTGCCGCTGTTGCCGAAAAGAAACCCGTTTATTGAAGAAAGTAAACATTTTCATTATTAATATTTAAAGAAAAATAGATGACAAGTTTGTTGGTAATTATAGTTTTAGTTTTGTTGGCTATTGCATTATGGCAGTTGACTAAGATATTTGATTTGACTCAAGTAGGTGAAAATGCCGATAATTCACAGATAGCCAATGACGGTGACAATAACACCCAAGGTTATTTGATGTTTGGTTTTTTGGCATTCATTTATATTTTTACAATTTACGGATTGATAAAATGGGGGCCATTAGTGTTGCATACTCCAGCTTCAAAACATGGCGCGACAGTTGATAATTTAATGAATATTACTTGGATATTGATATTTACTGTTCAAGCGATCACTCAAGTATTACTGCATTATTTTGCTTTTAAATATAGAGGTAAAAAAGATCAAAAAGCGTTGTACCTTGCTGATAATAATAAATTAGAAGTTATTTGGAGCGGTATTCCAGCCATCGTATTGGCGGGATTAATCCTTTACGGTCTTTATGCTTGGACAAATATTATGTTTGTGGATGATAATGAAGATACTATTGTAATCGAATTATATGCACAACAATTTAAATGGACCGCTAGATATTCTGGCGCCGATAATGTACTTGGTAAAGCAAATGTTAGATTAATTGAAGGTATAAATACACTTGGAGTTGATCTATCAGACCCTAACGCTCAGGATGATATTGTAGTTTCTGAATTGCATATACCAAAAGGTAAAAAAATACATTTCAAATTTCGTTCACAGGATGTTTTGCACTCTGCCTATTTTCCCTATTTTAGAGCACAAATGAATTGTGTTCCCGGGATGGTTACTGAATTTGCTTTCGAACCTGTTTATACCACGGCAGAATACAGAGAATTGCCTTATATGATTGAAAAGGTTGCCAATATTAATGCATTAAGAGCGAAGAAAAGTGTCGAACTTGTTGCAAAAGGAGAAACAGCTCTTGATCCTTATACTTTTGATTATTTATTGCTTTGCAATAAAATATGCGGAGCTTCTCACTATAATATGCAAATGAAAGTGGTTGTTGATACACCTGCGGAATATCAAGCA
>Ga0209123_1003758_pt1 | contig 11058 bp, 7 predicted proteins | sample BarGraIncu00431A_FD_184500 | JGI IMG/M metagenome (GOLD analysis project Ga0209123, IMG submission 184500) | Arctic peat soil microbial communities from Barrow, Alaska, USA - Barrow Graham LP Incubations 004-31A (SPAdes) (version 2) | ecosystem: Environmental > Terrestrial > Soil > Wetlands >...
TTGTCAATCACAGTATGATTGGTTTCGTTATTGGTTACAACTCTGCTTGAATTGATCACCCGGCATTTTTGAATTCCAGTCAAATCAATTTCGTTACTGATTGAATTATTTGCATTCTCCCGGATAAAAAACAGTTTGTGAGCATCTTTGTCGATACCGATTAAAGTATTGTTCCAAAGATCGTGATCTGAAATTTTGCAATTGCTTTTTTCTGCCACGCCGAAAAGCTTTTGTATAAACTGTTTTTTCTTGTTTTTCTTGTTATTGTTTAGGATTACAACAGCCAAAGCGATGATGATCAGTATTACTAATCCGAATATAATTTCAAATTCCATTTTAATATTTTTTATTGTAAAACATGAAATACCGCAAGGCCTAACAACAAATTGTCTGTTAAGTCGTGCAATAAATTAATTGAAAAATTCCTGCTTTGAAGGCAAGACAATTGAATCACAATAAACGATTACCAAAAATAATGGAAGGGGAAAATAATATTGACAGGCTGAAGCCTGATTACAATATTCTTAGCGAGGGAAATATAATCAGAATATGAATTTGCCAGGTACGTTTCAGCCGCCTTCCGAATTGCCAGGTGATCATTCGGATGATTTTTAAATGAAAAGGTGGGAAAGTTCCGATGACCAATTACAACGTTATCTGGTTTAGTGGTTAACGTGAACAGGTCAACTCCACCTACCGGGGAATAAACATCGTTTTTTGTCGAATGGTTGTTTTGAAAGGGAGGAACAGGTGCCCGGATACCCGTATTGTAGTTGCTAACGATAAAGCAATACAATACTAAAATCTGAAACAGTACATTTATTTTACCGGCCTTCTTCACGATGCAAAGTTACAACGTTTTGCAGAATTTCAACACCCCTTCGTCCTTTAATGTAATCGTTTCAAGGGTTTACAACCACTTGAAAGGTTATTTATACGTAAAGAATTTAGACTTCTCCGTCGTTACGAAGCAATTTTCTGGGGTCTGAAAATTGCTTCGTAATGGTTACAAATATCTTCGTAATGGATACAAACATCTTCGTAATGGATAAAAATAGCTTCTTAACGACAAAACGCATCTTCGTAACGGATACACATTTCATCGTACCGGACGAAAATAGCTTCGTAACAGTGGAAAAATACTTCGTGATTAAGAAACAAACCTTCTTAATGAAATTGGATATTTACGACAAAGTGAGAAAAGCGTTCAAAATGAGGCAAATAAAAATATTTTGCAAATATTTGAACATTTCAGGCCAATATTCATTTTTAATTGCTAAATTTCTACCATAAAACTTTCTTTATAGCAGTTAACAGATTTTTGTAACCTTAAATTTAATCATCATGAAACATCCCGAAGAAGTAGTGCGCCTCTTCAACAAGTCTGATGAAGAGATGTTGCAGCAGTCAGATGTAAAGCTGGCTTCATTCACTAAAAACAAGCCGGCTTTTTTAGCCCGCTTCCCCAAACTGGACGACCCTTTTGCCGCAGTTTGGGCCAATAACATTACCACCGCAAGGAAAATTCTTCCCGACTACGCATCTGTTACTACCCAAATCGGCGAAAGCGATTTACTTGAAATCCTGATGAACGAGGGACGAAACCTTTTTCAGATGTTGATGCTTTATACACAACTTGCTTTCCCCAACCACGCAATTGCACTTCGGACGATGGGTCAGTCACAGTATGAATCATCGAGCAAGAATCATCTTAAACTTCCCAACCTACTCCTCAAGGCTCACAAAGAGGCATCGAAGCCCGAATACAAAGTGGCTTTAATGGACAAAGGGATGACGGAGTCGGATATCGATATGCTTAAAACACTGGCAGACAAAATTGTTAATCAGGATTTAGCATTACAGAATGCAAAAAAAGACCGTTCGCACGATGCAAACGAACGCATCATTGCGATGAACACGGTATGGGAGAACATGGCGACGGTTTGTCAGTGTGCCAAACTGGTTTTTCAGAATGACGCGACACGCTATGACTTGTTTCTCCTTTCGGATGGCGAAACTCAAAAACCGGGTGAAAACCCGCCGCCTCCGGGTACGGCTAATTAAAAAATTGAAATATTTGCGTTTTGTAGAGACAAGGCATGCCTTGTCTCTACAATCGCTTATCTGGTCTCTACAAAAACGCCGAACAATTATCCCTGTTAAACATTCAAGATCAAAGCTTCAACCTGGCTATTCAATTCAGATTTTAATCTTTTCCCCTTATGTGTATTTCCGGTAAACGGAAAACTTGTAACCCAAATCGTATGTACTGAATTGTCGTACTCAAGGTAACTTCCAACTCCCCAGTCGAAAAAAGAATCTTTTGTTCTGAATTTAATAATGTTCAGTTCATTATCCACATATGTCAGAATCCAGTTCTGATTAATCTTGTTTTGTAATTCAGAAAACGAAAAATCATTTTTCGTTAGCGTAATAAATTTTTCCTGTCTGTCAATATAATATGGGACTTTGAGATCTTTTGATTCAATATATCTCACTCTTGGTCCGACAGAAAAATAGAGTCCGCCACCTATGGCACATGTAAATAAAGTTGCCATAATTAGCCCAAGAAAGGCGACATTAATAAAACCAGTGTCATTAAAATGGGACCCGCTGAAAATTAGACGAAGGGCAATATACCCTATCCAATAGACGAAAAACAAAATAACGAGGTACTTTTGAATAAATTTCATTGCTTTTGAGTTTTAATTTTGTGAGTTTATGATGAATCAACATGCAGAACTGCCTATTTTTCCATATGAATACTATTTAGAAGTTTAAGCAGGTATATTTTATTTTCAAGATTTACTTTTATATTATAATTCCTGTAAGTATTTACCAAAAACACAACGGTAAAAAGGACCAATAACCCTCCGTTATTCAGATTGAAATTCCAGTTTAAAAACCCATTGTTCATTAAAATAGTTAAAACTGAAAGACCAATTAAAATAATTGACGATGGAATTGCCATAACAATACTGATTTTGAAAACACTTGTTACCCTCTTTAAGATTTGTTCGAGCTCGAATATATCATTTGATAAAACACCGTTTATCCAGATTTTTCCCCAATTATTCTTAAAAGATAGATTTGTAAGATCAATCTGGTCTTGAATATTCTGTTTAATTTCGTCAGAAATCATCGTGCTTTCTTTAGGTTAAATTATTTTAATCAATGCTTTTCAGAAGTTTAAGCAGGTATATTTTATTTTCAAGATTAACTTTGACTTTGTAATAAGCGAACGCATTTAATCCAAAGACAATTGTAAATAAGATCATCAATCCGCCATTATTCAAATCAAGATTATCAAGCATTTTAAAAGTTTTCAAAAGTGATATAACTAACAAAATACCGGCTAATATTATTGCACCGACCATGTAAAATTTAAAATACAACCTGTTTGTCTTTAAATTTCTTTCAAGAGAATCAATATCTTCGAGCATGGGGTCTTTAATCCAAATCGGACCAGCTTTAGAAAAAGATCGGTTGACAATAGCTATCTGAGCCGTTATATTCCGTTTGATTTCATTTGTATCCATATTATTCATTCCTGTTTTAAGCTATAAGAATGTTATATCCTATCGCAACATAACCTGAGACAAACGAAAATTATTCCGGTGAATTCCCGTTACTTTTGATGTTTTTCAAAATATTGGGTTGCAATTCAGGCATGTCAGGTATTTTAGCGAAATGAGGCACAAGATAATACTTAAAAATTAAAAAACAATACGTTTGTGGATTTTTTTTATAATAAAATGTGTTTTGATTATATCCGCATGAAAATAGAACGGCAATGGATGCATTATCTCTGTATGGTATCCTGAAGAATATCCAATATCATATCGTCATTCCAACCATTGTATTCAAACCTGCCTAACAGTTTAAAACCGTTTTTCAGGTAAAAATTGATAGCTTTTACGTTATCACTTTGAACACCTCCCCACAATATAATTCGTTTTATACCTTTTGATTGAAGGTCTGAAAGCAGGTAGCGGAACAGGGCATTTCCAACCCCGTAACTTTGCCATAAGTCAGCTACTGAGGGCGCAAAGGTGCAATCGTTATGATGATCCGGCACCAAACTATAGGATTGTAAGCGAAAACTATCATTCTGTATATAGCCTATTTTCAATACTGAATAGGCAATAATTCTCCCTGAAAGCACGTCTATACCGATATATCCCAGGTATTCGTTTGGATGTTTATAAAAATCAAGAATCGATTGTTTGTCAAAACCATGCGGTCCAAACCGGCTTTTAGTAACACTGCCAAGACCTTGCAAATAATTGCATAAATTATCGGTATCGCCGGCGCAAAGTCTGCGCAAACTAACCCTTCTTTTATTTTTTGCTTCAATGATCATCTGTTAACTCCCAAAATAAAGGATAATTCCGCCCGAATACCCATTCCGATTTATTGTTCGATGATCAGTTTAACCGATTTTTTTATATTCTTATCAGAAACCAAAAGAACATACACACCGGAAGGCAATCCTGAGGCATCCAGCCGGTTCTCAACCTGGCTTTCGGCTTTAAAATTAGCCAATAATTTGCCATTCACAGAATAAAGAGCGAATTGTGCGTCGGTACTGACAGCACCTTTCACATAGACTGTTTTGCCGATTGTATAGACTTTAAATGACTGCTCCACCGGCTTCGGATTACTGCTGATCACGTCGGAAGTATGAAGGTAGAATCGGCCTGTTCCTTTTGTACCCGGAGTTACATTCGTACTATATTTGGCATCTTTGAGATCAAGTCTCGTAAACCGATGGGTGACCCTGTCCTCGAGCAAAGCCTGGCAACCTGAAGTAAGATTAACTGACTCTGCTGTAAAAGTAATTTCACCACCCAATTTAAAATCTATTCCAATCGGTATTTCATACTGATCGAAATCCTGATCAGGCAGACACTGCAATGTAAAATCAATTCCATCGTCCTCAACCAATCTTGAATAGAGCGAAAAATCAGGGTTTGCCTTCAGCATGCCTGCGTCATAACCCGGATCAAGTCCTTTGGTCGTGTTCGTAACAAATTTGATTTCCGTCGAACTTGATACTGTTTGGTTCGAAGCGATTATTTTGAGCGAAGGCCAATCGATGTCTGCATCTTTGAAGGTTAATACGGCAGATGGCTTTTGCATTGTTTTGGTGAAACTTACATTCCCTCCTCCAACGACCGATCTGACAAAAAATCCCTGGGCTGTCTGCACACTCGAAATGGAGGTGGCATTGTTGATAACAATGTATTCAGGTGTTTTTTTACTGGTTGTAATATTGTTGGTATCCCAGACATAAACAGCGACATAGCCCGGTTCAAGAACACTTGAATTAGCCGCATTTAAAAAGCCATCGTTGCTAATATTTCGAATATTTAATGCTGATGTGAATGGATTTCCGATACAATTCCATCCGTTATCAGTTGTTGCGGCCGACCTTGTCAAAGTAACGTTGACAGTATTTGGATTTGGAAATCCGGTTGCATCCACAAAATGAGTCGCCTGTCCATCGATAAAAGTGCGGATACTAAATCCTTTACCGCCCCCGGCACTTCCTGCCGTTGTACTTGAAGATGGATAAACCAAATACGGATTCCATAAATCAGTAACTGTATTATAACTGCGCATACCCACTCCAATTATCATATTTGGCGTTACAGTGGTATTATATAAATCAGGAATTTCGGGATTGTATTTCAAAAATTCATGAAGCGACTGATCCTTCATTGGTGAAGAATAAAGGTGCCAGTTAGCAGTATTGGATAAAAACCGTTCAACCTTTACTGTTCCGGTTCCGGTAAACAAATCGCTGTGAATAAACGAACCTGTTGAAGTATCATTCGATTTCAATACCAAACATGACCAATAGTCTATTTGGGTGGGATAAACGGCAGGTAAAGGAGCCCGATAATCGAGGTTTGTATAATTATCGACCGTAAGAAGCGCACCCGTAGGAACAGTTAGTACCCCTTTGGTAATTGTTAGATCATGGGGAACCGTAATGGTAGAAGTAGCTGCCAATGTGACGCCGGATGCATTATCAATGCTCAGGTTATATATATTATCGGAAAGAAAACGGTTGCTTTCGATGGTCTGCGCCGAAGTACCGGCATATACAACAGTAGGTGTTGTAGCATTTGCGTCGAGTCGTCCCGAATTTGCTGTAATAGTATGCAATAATCGAATGGTTCCAAACAACGTTACATTGTTGGCATTCGCCAATGTCAGGTCATAGACTTCACTGTTATAAAATGTTCCGGCTGGTATTACCTGTGCAGAAGCACCTGCCATCTCAATGTTTGAATTGGTTGATGAAGCATCCACCTGGGCATTGTTCGTCAAGTAGAAAACTCCCTTAACGGTAAGTTTGTGTCCGTTGGTTACCATCCGGTAAGTTGCCTGGCCATTTATAATGTCGGTTACCGACTGATCCTTGTCCAACTGGCAATGCCTGAGCGGAGCATCATCGAAAACGATATCGGCATCTGTTGCAGGAACGACATTCCCTGTCCAGTTATCAGAATTGCTCCAGTCATTACTTTTGGTTCCTTTCCATTTGTTAATATTCGACTCCCATGCTCCCATGCCAGGCGTTGAACCTCTCGACCCCGAACCATAATCGACCACAATCCCGGTTCCATCAACACCGGTTAAACCTGCCTTAATTTTAAAATCGGGGGCAGCCACAGGTGCAGTAACGTAAAAGACCGGGTCGGTGCTTGCACTGTTAACATCCTGTCCGGTAACAATGGGGAGTACAGTTTTATTCCCGCCGTAATAACCCAATATATGTCCGGTACCTGAGGCATGGTAGTCGTTAAAATTATTTGTGAGTGTTCCATCTGTTGCAGCAAAATAAATAGCAAAGTGGGAACTTGATCCTCTGTTTGTGGAGCGGGCATTGTAAAAGATATTATTGCGGTAATTGCGTGTACCATTTGCTGCAGCGCAGTAAAACGCATATGAATTATAGGCCCCTCCGGCAACCAAACCTTTGATATAAATCGTATTAAAATAGAAATTGCTGGTTTGGGAAGCTGCTCCGGTATCATATACCCCGTAAATCAGGTTTTGATTGTTACTTCCTAAACTGACAATATTGTTTGAATAAGTGGTGTTTCCTGAAACAACCTGGATACCAACCAAACCGGCACCAGATGCACCTGCAGAAGACAGACTATGAATAAAGTTTTTAGAAACTTCATTGACGCCAGCGATACTTCCTTCGTAATAGATGCCAGTTACCCTGCCTGCAAATGTAGGGTATGTATTTGATAAATTGTAGATCGTATTACCTGTGATGGTTCTTGTTCCATTTGTTCCCGTCAGCGCAATTCCAATGACTGCTGAGTTGTTCGTAGAAGCTGTATTGGCATTGGCAATCGATAAATTGCGAATGGTATTGTTCGATATCGTATTTGTTCCATTAACAGAGACGATGCCATTGATGCAACCCGTTGTACCAACATTTGTATTGGAAGTTGAATTGTTTAAATTGGCAATCGTATTGCCGCTGATCGTGATCGTTCCTGTCCCAAGGTTATATATTCCGTAAACGCTTTGCGCGTTTCCTGTACTTGCTGTACTGGAATTGATACTATTGGTCGTCGCAGTACTTCCGATTGTATTGTAACTGATCGTGGCAGTTCCTGCTGTGGCAGTTTTATTGATCCCGTAAAAATTAGAGGCGTTTGCAGTTCCATTAGATGCAGTAATGGATCCAATAATGTTGTTTTGACAATCCACATTTACTGAACTTGCAATATTAATTCCATAAATATTTGTAGCAGTTGCTCCACCCGTTATGGTAATCGACCCGTTACCGGATGAAGTACCAATTGTATTTCCGGTGGCAGTGCCAACATTTACTGCACCTGCCGTAATATCTATCCCAGACCATGTTGCCGCTCCCGAATTGCTCCAGTTTATATTTCGGATGGTATTATTTTGAATACTGCTCGCGGTTGCGGTTCCGACATTTACATTTATAGCTGCAAATACATTATTGGAAGTAGCAGTTTTAGTCCATGCAGCGCCACCACATAAAGGTGTTGTTCCTCCAATAAAATTCCCGGTTACTGAGTAGTTTACGCCGGCAGGATTGTTAATATTTATCACATTGTAAGCAACACCAGCCGTCGGGGCAAAGGAAGTTGTTTCGTAAAAACTATTTCCCTGGATGGTTTCGCCAGTCGTATTACTTCCCAGGTAAATACCGTTGGTCGTCAATCCTTTGTTCAGAAAATTGAAGATTTTATTATTACTTATCACATTCCCGCTGTTCTCTTTAGCCGATGTTCCAACTGAAAAGATAGCATTAACCGGTCTGTTTGTTTCGGCCGAATTTGTGATGAAATTGTTATCAAAGGTATTTCCGTCGTTTCCGGATGTACCATTGGTAGTACTGATAAATAAGACGCCCCCGTTTGTATCCGTTGTTGATCCTTTTAAAGTACAATACTTTAGGGAATTGCCGGTTGCATCGTTAATCAGCCGGAAAGTGGAGGTTCCTGCAGCTCCTGATGTGCTCGTATTTGAAAAAGTAATTGATGAAACGGTTCCGGTCCCATCTTTTCGTCCGTCAAAGGTTACATGATCGCAGCCATTTAAATCTACCAAAGGTGCAGTCAACGAACCAGTAACAGTAACACCAAGCCGGGCGGGATAAATAAGAATATTTGTGTAACCGGAGAGTCCCGTACCACTTGAATTCAAAACAGCAGAGGCGGTTTCAATCGTATTACCCCTGAACTTTATTATCAAATCGCCCTTCCATGTTCCATCATTAATTTTGTCGAAAGTATCTTTTAAGGTTGTATAACCTGCCCGAAAGGTAATACCGTTCCAAACCTCAACAGGATTGGAAAAATATTCCCATGCCCCCATTGTAGGAGCAGTGGTACTCCTTATTATTTCATTGTAATCACCTGCAATACCTGTTCCTGAAATACCCGGTAAACCAACATTGGTCTGGTAGTCTATTGGAAGAGTTCCTCCCAGATTTACAAGTTGCGGATCAGTTTCCACACTGTTTAAATCAAAACCGGTTCCTGTTTTCCATGCTGCCAATGTTGCATAAGTAGTAGCACCGACAAGACCAAATTGCTGTGAAAATTTATAATCATTGTAATCAACTGAAGTATTGGCTTTGCTTTGAAGATAAATGGCATAATGCGAAATTATATTGTTACTGTTTTTCCGCCCATTCCACAAAATATTGTTCTTTATGACAGCCGAAGTCGGACCAGCATTTAAAGATCTGAAAGCATAAGTATTAGACGAGCCGGTTGTTGCCGTCCCAGCCAGGTATAAAGTATTGTGATAAATTTGAATGGCATTGTTGCTGTTTGTCCACAAAGCCCACATGAAACATCCGGTGGTGATGGTATTTCCCATGAAAACGATATTATTTGATGCAGTGAACGCACCTCCATAAAGTGAAATACCATGCAAATAAGCCTGGTCTGTTGAATTGATAAAAAAGGAGTGGACAAAGTTTCGGGAGATTGTATTGATTCCGGTCGCAGGACCCGAATAAAAGATCCCGTACATTTCCATCTTTGATGTGGAGGTGTTTGTCAGATAGTAAACTGAATTACCAGTGACGTTTTGTATTTTTCCAATTGTGTCACTAAGTTGAGAGATACCAATCAATGAAGTATTTGCATAATTAGCGCCATTGGCAGCTCCACCTGATTTTAAATGGTGAACATCATTATTGCTAATCTCATTTGATCCTGCCACAGTAAGAATTCCCCTGACACTTGAAGCCAATGTACTTTCTGTAGTACTGTTGGTAATATTGGCAATTGTATTTTCGGATATCGTTGTATTCCCGGTTCCTTCTGAATAAATCGCATATAATAGTTGCGAGTTTCCGGTAGCTCTGGAGCTTGTATATAAACTATTAACCTTCGTTTTACTCCCGATTAAATTCTTTGAAATAGTTGTGGTTCCCTCAGTAGCTGTTTTGTAAATACCATAAAGATTTGTTGCGTAAGTATTCGCATTTGCAGTTGTAATTGAACCGATGGTATTGTTTTGACAATCCACATTATTAGCACTTGGAATATAAATCCCATATACATTGCAGTTTGCAATAGTGCCTGTGACTAAAATGGAATCATTTTCTGTACCACCAATTGTATTGCCGCTTACTGTCCCGATATTGAGTATTCCGGCACCTGCATTGATTCCTCTGAAAGGCGAGGCATTTGAACTACGAAAGTTGATGTTGCTGATGATATTTCCCTGAACCGATGTTGCGGTAGTAGTCCCAACATTCAGCTGGATCACATCTAGCCTAAGTGACTGAAGAGTAGTAATTCCAACCGATAAAGCAGATCCTCCGCACTGTTGCGCCTGACCACCAAAATAATTATCAGATATAGTAAAATTATTCCCGGTGGGATTATTGATCAGGATTATTTGATAAGCAGCCGTTCCGGTTGGTTGAAACGAAGTTGTTTCGTAAAAACTATTCTTTGAAACAGTAATATCCGTTGTATTTGTACCAAGTGTTATCGCAGTTGAGACGCCGTCCAAATGCCAGAAATCGAATATATTATTATTAAGAATTATATTTCTGCTGTTCTCATGCGAGGCCGATCCAACAGATATGATTGCATTGATTGGTCTGCCCGTCGTATTTGAAGTGATATCGTTATTTTCTATTACGTTTCCATCATTCCCATTACCGGCGATGGCTGTTGAAAAAAGGACAATTCCGCTTGCTGTATTAATTTCCGAACCTTAGATAATACAATATCTTACCGTATTGCTTTCAGCAGAATTGATAAATCGAATTGTTGAAGTTCCTGCAGTATTTGAAGCAATTGTATTGGCAATGACAAGGGATTTTGTAGAACCTAATGCATTCACACTTCCATCGATCGTTACATTACCGGCACCATTTAAGTCTATTAAGGGAGCCGTAAGATTTCCTGTTACTGTAATTCCGTCAATAGTTGGATAGATCTTTACCGAACTGTAACTTGATGTTCCATTTACACTTGTATATCCACTCTGGTAAAGTATAGCCGACGCTGTTTCTACTGTGTT
>Ga0209123_1003759_pt1 | contig 11053 bp, 11 predicted proteins | sample BarGraIncu00431A_FD_184500 | JGI IMG/M metagenome (GOLD analysis project Ga0209123, IMG submission 184500) | Arctic peat soil microbial communities from Barrow, Alaska, USA - Barrow Graham LP Incubations 004-31A (SPAdes) (version 2) | ecosystem: Environmental > Terrestrial > Soil > Wetlands >...
TTACAGATACCACCACTTTCGCCTTGGAATTCATCTCCAAAAAAGTAGGTAAACCACCAATATGGTCTGAATGCCCATGCGAAATAAAAACTAAGTCAATATCTTTAATATCTATACCTAAAGAATAGGCATTCTTTACAAACTTATCCGTCTTCCCCGTATCAAGCAACCACTTTTGACCCTGTGATTCCAAATAAATTGAAAGTCCATGTTCCGTTTCCAGGTCTGCATCCTGAATTCTGTTATCCAACAATACTTGAATTTTCATAAATTAAAGGAATTAAAGGGTTTGGGCAGTCTGCTTTCTGAACAACAATCGGGGAAAGAATTTGTTTTAGGTTGTTTTATTAAATTGTTACCTATTTCAATAAAAGAAGCTATTTATTAGTAAATAAAGCAAACCATTAAACTAAACCTGTGAAAAAAAGTCAAAGAATTTTAATAAAAATGATTGTTTAGATAGTTTTTAGAACTTTAGCCTTAATAAACCTATATTTAGTTGGTCATATTATTTAATTTCGTACTTTTACCCCAAATTAACATTTATTATGAATCGGAAGCTAATCTTGCCTTTAATCACTTTATGCTGCATGATGGCATGGAGTTGCAAAGCACCTGTAGCTGAAAAAGTTTCCGTTCATGGAGAAATTAAGGATCTGGGAACTTCTACATTGTGCATCTCCTATTACAATCAGGAAAATATACTGGCCTTTGATACGGTATCTTCTTCCCGTTCGGGAAAATTTGACTTTAAAGTAGAATCATACGATGAAATAACCCCCGTCACCATCTATTTTTCCGAAAAAAAATGTTGGACAACGCTTTTTGCAAAACCGGGAGATCATGTAACAATGAAGGGAGACATCCAATTGGTTGATCTGCTTAACATTTCAGGAGGCAAAGTGAACGACGATCTGAGCCGCTACAAAAAACAGATAAAGAGGTTATACCTGAACCGACTTGCCATTCTTGATGGACAGTTCACTACAAGTGATGAAAAGGATGAACATCTGGCCGAAATTAACCTTTTACTGAAACGCACTGCCAAAGAGTACATTAAAGATAATCCATCTTCAATCGCAAGCGTTGTGCTTATTCAGGACTTTTTCTATCAAGACTACGATCCAAGTACCAAAGCACTTCTGGACCTACTGCAAGAAGATGCAAAAGATTTTCACCTCACCACCCGCATCCGAGAGGGAATTCAGAGTTGGTAACATTCCTTTCCGCTTAATTATTATTTATTTGCATAATGTTTTATTATTAGTATATTTGCATATATTTAATATATAAATTCATGCTTGTAAAAGTCATAAGTGCTGCTATTAAAGGTGTTGGGGCACAACCCGTTTGGATAGAAGTACACTTATCGAGAGGCATTCGATTCTCTTTGGTTGGTCTACCTGACAATGCCGTCAGGGAAAGCCATGAACGTATTGTTTCCGCTTTGCAGGTAAATGGAATGGATTTACCACGAAAACAAATCGTCATCAACATGGCTCCTGCCGACCTCCGAAAAGAAGGGACTTCCTACGATCTACCATTAATCGTTGGAATTATGGCAGCAGGAGATTATGTACCCGTCGATTCGCTGGAGAACAGTCTGTTTATTGGCGAGCTTTCCCTGGACGGTCATTTGCAACCTGTACGCGGCATTTTACCCGTGGCAGTCCTTGCCTACGAAATGGGCATCAAAAGGCTTATACTGCCCACCGAAAATGCAGCAGAGGCTGCAGTCGTAGAAGGTCTGGAAGTTTATGGCATGAAAGACATCAATGAAGTAGTTGGATTTCTTAAAAAAGAACAGAAAAGGGAGCCGGAAAAATGCCCCGACTTTTTTTCTGAAAAAGCATCGACCTCCAATTGCGCCGATTTTTCGGATGTCAAAGGACAGGAAAATGTGAAAAGAGCCATTGAAGTAGCCTGTTCCGGTGGTCACAACCTGATTATGATCGGTCCTCCGGGAGCCGGTAAAACAATGATAGCCAACTGCATTCCCGGTGTATTACCCCCTATGAACTTACAGGAATCCCTGGAAACAACCAAAATTCATTCCGTGGCAGGAAAAACAGACTCCCACCACGCCCTACTGGTGGAAAGGCCGTTTCGATCACCCCACCACAGCATCAGCAGCGTCGCACTAATTGGCGGAGGAGGCAAACCCCAACCCGGTGAAATTTCGCTGGCACACAATGGGGTGCTTTTCCTGGATGAACTTCCGGAGTTCCAAAGATCGGTACTTGAAGTTCTTCGCCAACCCCTCGAAGAGCGAAAAATCCGCATTTCACGTGCCAGCTACAGCATTGACTATCCGGCAGGATTTATGCTGGTTGCATCTATGAACCCCTGCCCTTGCGGTTACTACAACCACCCCGACAAACCTTGCGTCTGCTCACCCGGCCAGGTACAAAAATACCTCAATCGCATTTCCGGACCATTAATGGACAGAATTGATCTGCAAATTGAAATTACCCCGGTTACATACGATAAACTCAACGACAAAAAAGAAGCGGAGTCCAGCGAAGTTATCCGGAAACGCGTCATGACAGCCAGAACGCTTCAACAACAACGCTTCAAAGACCGTCCGGACATCTTCTGCAACGCCCAGATGACCACCCGTGACATCCGTAAATTCGCACAGGTTGATGCTTCGGGCCAAAGCCTGCTAAAAATGGCCATGCAAAAGCTAAACCTCTCAGCCAGAGCTTTTGATCGTATCTTAAAAGTCTCCAGAACCATCGCCGATTTGGAAAATTCGAAAGAAATCCAGGTTCAGCATGTAGCGGAGTCCATTCAATATCGGACGCTGGACAGGGAAAATTGGGGGCAATGAACTTTATCAGTGATGCGGTTTTTAGGAGTGTATTTTTTTGTGGGTGGGCTTTTCATTTCCTAAGTAAACCATCTGTTGAAAATTGTATGAATTATGAACATTTATTTGTTTTGATTTAAAACAATACATATCTTTGTGGCGTTGAATTGAAATAAACAGGTTAATATGAACATAAAACTCTCACAAAAACAAATTGGTCAGCGGATAACTGAACTTCGTAAGATGAAAGGGTTGTCACAGGAAGATTTAGCAAAAAGTGTCAAAATATCCAGACCGTCTTTGGCTCAAATAGAGTTAGGGAATAGAGGTGTAAATATTTTTGAATTGCAACAGTTGTCTTTGATTTTGAGTTTTTCATTGGATGATTTTATGTCCAAAAAATTTTCAGTGAGCCAAGATGTTGAAGGCAAAGCCGAAGCAAAGTCAGAGAAAACAGATGAACGAATTTCTGTCCCAACTCTCCAAGTCAAAAAGTTCAAAAATGTATTGCTATACATTTTAGAAAAATGTGCAGGCAAACCAAATGTTGGAGAAACGGTGCTTTACAAATTGCTGTATTTTTCTGATTTCAATTACTACGAATTGTATGAGGAACATTTGACTGGTGCAAAATATCGCAAGTTACCTTATGGTCCTGTTCCACAAAAGTTAGACACAATCATTGGTCAGATGATGGAAAAAGGAATGATACAAAGAATTAAAACAGCGTATTACGACAAGATGCAAATTCGTTACATTCCTCTTGCAAAAGCTGATTTGACTCAGCTGAAAGCAAGTGAAAAAGAAGTGATTGACAAAGTGATTGAACAAATGAGTGACTGGTCGGCTTCTGCCATAAGTAGTTATTCCCATAAAGATATGCCGTGGCTTGCTTCAAAAGAAGGAGAAGAAATAAATTACGAATTAGTCTTTTACAGAGATGCACCTTTTTCTGTGAGAAACTATGGAGACGAAATTGAAGAACAATGATTTTTGAAGAATTAACCGAATTTCAAAAGGATTTAAAAATCCTTTTGAAAAAATACAGAACACTCAACGATGATTTATATGTAGTGAAACAAGTATTGACTACTGCACCCGATGCGAGACCACCGTTTAGTTTTCGTATCGACAATTTGACTTTAGAAACATGTGTAATCAAAGTAAAAAAGATTGCCTGTAAATCGTTAAAAGGTCGTGGTGTAAATTCAGGGTTGCGATTGATTTATGCTTACTTCAAAAATCAGGAAAAAATAATTTTTGTTGAACTGTATCACAAAAATGATAAAGAGAATGAGGATAAACAAAGGATTTTAAATAATTTTAAATAACAAAAAAAGAAATACAGATACTCAAAACAAAGAGCAAGGAAAAGCAGCTCTGCATCTTTCCCGTAATTAACACGACGGATTCCATCATCAATATTATTTTTTGATTAAATAAAATATTTTTATTAAACCTAATCGGCTGAACTTCAAATTTGAAATTCAGCCGATTACTTTTAAATAGGCAAGTTTGGAAACTTGCTTCTAATCTTTTTCCCACACAATACAATCATCCGCGAGAAGAGATGAAGTTTAATTCTTTACTACACCAAAATCAAAAACTTTATTTGTGTATCCAGTAGGAATACTTCCTGAAAACATAAAACAATACTCTCCATAAAGCGGTTTATCAAAATAAACTTTATATATGCCTTGAGATATTTTCTCTATTTTGTATGCAGTCTTATTTTTGTCGTCGACTCCTGAGGATGAACCTAAGATGTTTGCTGATCCCATAGTAACTTCACGAGTCTTTTTATTTTTAGATAATATTATTAATTGGAATTCATTAGGACTTGCTGCAGTTGAAAACCACCAATTTGGAGTTTGAGTTAATGGTTCACCTGAAACGTCAAAATAAAAATAAAATTCTGGTTGATTATCTGTTAATTGTAATTGCGCTGCATTACCATCAAGTGTTAAGCTTACTTTAATTTTTGAAAGACCATAAGTCATTGCTGACATCATACCACCACTACTTTTGCTTTGGCTGTAAATTGCTGACTCTAACTGAACGAGTTCTGGTTTTTCTCCTTTTTTATTGTAATAATAAATACCTGGTTCATGCATGTTCTTTGGATCGCTCAAATCTACTACTACAACGTGTCTGGAATTGTCATTTGCAGCTTCAATCATAGAATTGATGATATCTTCTGGCAATTTACTTTCTGAAAGTGACATTAAAGATTTTGTACTAACATCAAAATTATTTTTAGAAGCTTTAATTTTGCCCAGAATAATTGACTGAGGCAATTTTTGAGAATACATACTAACAACTGATTCATTTGATAGTACTTCTGATTGCAGAGCTTTACTACTAATTCCAATTAAAATAAATAAAACAGCAATAATTAACTTCGTTTTCTTCATAATACTTCTACTTAAACTCTCCTACTCGTAAGGCTTTTCGGAATACGCCCTGTTTTATTGTGGTTTCTAGACTCCACTTCACTTATAGAAATCTAATTATTTTCCACCAAACAAGTAGGCAACCGAAACTCCAAAAACACCATTCTTTAGTACTTGAGACGAAGAATTAGATGTATTTGCTAAATTTGCTAAACCGAAACCATATTGCGCTGAGATTTGAAAATTACTGACTTCAATGCCTGCTCCAATATTTAATCCAAAATCAAAAGAATTCATATCTCTATTCTCTCCTGAAAATGAAATATCTTGTGAAATACCATCCGACTTAGTTTTTCCTCCCACAGCTAAACCTAAGTAAGGTCCTGCAAATCCCAGTAACTTTAATGAGCCTAAATCATGTTTATACATCAAATTAATAGGAACCTCAATATTGCTAGTGGTAATCGTTGTAGTATAGCTGCTAATTGTATATTGTGAGCCTTTTGTTGAAAATAATATACCTGGCTGCAGAAAAAGATTCTCTTGTATCGCGATTTCTGAAATTAAACCTACATTAATACCCGCTATTGCGGTTGGATCATAACTTAAACTACCATCCTTATAACTCATAGTAGCTAAATTTAAACCTGCTTTAATACCAAATGTTTGTCCAAAAATACTTGGACTAATGCTAACAATAAGAGTTGCAATTAAAAATAATTTGTAACTTTTCATGGTATAAAATTTAAAATTTTTCCTACTCTTATGGCTTTTCGGAATACGCCCCGTTTTTAACTAGTGGTTTCTGGACTCCACTTTTTTATATTTATTGGTGATTTAATCCTTTACACAACGAACTGACAAGCCATTTTGCTTTTCCATGCTGGCATCACCGCCTCCATACACAGCACTATAGTCACAAAACAAATCCCAATCCCAAGCAGCAGTATTACTCGCCGAAGAACTCCACCAAAGACCACCATCTCCAAAGTTGCTAAATCCTTGTGCATCATTAAAAAAACGGTAGCCCCCAGGTAGAGCACTGAAGCCCGTTCCATTATTCTTACTCAAGTCATTACCTATAGAACCTGCATCTGACCATGCATTCCAGTCGGTAGTAGCAGCTAATGCTTTAGCGGCTCCAGAAGCACCAAATTTGGAAGTCACATAGCTATTGAGTTTTTCCCACTCCGCTTCGGTTGGTACATGCCATCCTATAGGAGCCAGTTTTCCTGTGCCAACCGCATACCAATTGTATAATGCACCATACATATTTTTGTAGGTTGAAATATTATTAAACCAGCAATAACCTGGCGTTGATAAATTTCTCCATGCTGTGAAATCTGTTACTAACTGAATAGCTGTTCCATCGTTGTATGTAGTAGTTTTCAGGTTTTCTACCATCCATACTTGAGTACCAATTTTAACTGTGTGATAAACATTCCCGTCTTTGTCGGTAACTGTTCCAACACTACTTGGATCTTCTGTACTTGGATCTTCTGTCTTACATCCAGATGTAAACATAAACCCTAATAACATAAAAGTGATAATACAAAAATTACTGATTTTTTTCATGTTGAACAGATTTAAAAGTTATTATTTCAGTTTCAATCTATTTTTATTTTAAGTACACGTCTTTGACGTGTACTTAAAATAAAAATAAAGTCGAGTAGACAAGCGGAATTTCACTCTAAGCCTCTCACAGAACCGTACTTGAAGCTCTAACTTCATACGGCTCTTCTTGACAGGTTTAACCCATAAAACCATATTTCCAATGTTCAAAAAGAGTTGGAAAAATTTATACTTTCCTTTTCCCTATTCCGTTCAACACCTTGTTCCTTAGAACAAAGGACCGTAGGGCGATTTGATAAGTTTTCCTGATACTCCCTATTGGTGGCTCATTTCTATAACCTTTAAAATAGTGTTCTCTGTAGGGTAGCTCAATCAGTTTGTTCGCTCGACCTTTGCAGTCTTACCTTTCATTCGATACGCATTATAGTAGCTTACAGCACACCATTATGAAAACAGCACACAAATCAACCGCTAGCGTTTAATTATTTCTTGGCTCACTTAATTTTTGACACAACGGACGGAAAAACCATAACTATTCGTTTGGTCGAGCATACCCAAATCGCAAAGATGTAGGCTCAAGTACCTGAAACGGGCACTAGTTGAATAGTACTCGGGAGAGGACCACCAGTTACCGAGGTCGCCAACACCAAAGAATTCACCATAGTAGTAGCGTAAACCGCCCGGTAGAGCTGTAAAGCCAGAAGTGTTATTCTTTGTCAAATCATTTCCGATAACGCCAGTTCCAAAATATAAATTCCAGTAGGAGGTTGCTGCTAAAGATTTGGCAATTTTATTACCCGTAGTTGTACCATCGTAATTATAGCTATTGGCTATTAAGTAATTTTCAAGGGTTGTCCACTCGTCATCGGAAGCAACATGCCAGCCAGTTGGGGCTAAATTGCGACTGTCGTTCACCGCATACCATGTATAAAGTCTTCCGTATTTGGAGGTGTTGCTCTCATCACCATTGTACGCCCACTGGTATTTGGGTTCACTTTCGTTAGTAACATCTTTGTTTGCCGGAGTGGTCGTACCAATTGATTCACCATTACGATATTTGGTGGTTTTCAGGTTCTCAACCATCCAAACCTGTGTTCCGATTTGTACCACCGGATAGTGGTTGTTATCTGCATCGGTGCAATCAACAAAATTAAAAGTAATCGTTTTACTTTGGGTTGGTACATCCGTTACAATAGTTGTATTGAAACCTGAAACACCTTTAAAAAGCAAATGGTCTCCTTCGGTGTAAAGCATGGTTGTTGTTGCACTACTCCTTAACTGAACGTTTTCACTGTTTTTTGGAGAAACGGAAGTCACATTTCCAAGGAAATCAATATTTGCATTAGCTTGACCAATCACTTTGGCAGCGTATGAATAACCTTTTCCTGCTATTCTGATTGCATAGACTCCCTTTGGCAGAGAAAGTTGAAATGAATTTTCGCCGGCAGACAAGTCTTTGTTTATCCCAATTAATTTTTTGCCATCAATTCCAAAAACATTGATTAGTGTACTGCCTGATTGTTTTGCAAAGAATAAAACGATGGATTTATCCCTTGCAGAATTAGGGAAAACACGCACTGTTTGTTCATTTTCTGACAGTTGGTCTAAAGAATTTGGAACACTATTCAAATTTAAATCATTTCCGGCAGGTATTGTGACTGTCGTGCCTTGAGTCAAATTTTGAACTATGACACTGTCTACCATGTCGCTAGCATTTTTACCGGCAAAAGTAATGGTGTAATCTAATGCATAGCTTTTTAATGAGATAAAAAACATTAAGAACACTGCCACGATAAGGAAATGAGAAACAAAGATTTTTTTCATACTTGTCAATTTTAACCTTTAATTTGTTAGTGCTTATTAATGAAATATTTTATTCAAGCAGATTTAGCTTTTTTCATTTTTCATAAAATTAGTTAAGGTTCCTACTCTCAGGCCTTTCGGTTCTGCCCCGTTTTTAATGGTTTCTGGACTCCATCGGTTGTTACTTATCTTATTTTGGGTACAACTTCGATTCCACCACGTTCTATGGCAACCCTTCTAATTTTAAGTGCTTCAAGGGTATCACGCTCACCAAGTAAAGATTTGCGTATAAAAGGCATACCATGTCCGAATAGCTCGGCAAGTTTTTGATTCTCGCCATGCTTAACAATAATTCTATTTAACTTCTTCGTCTTATCCATTTGCATTATGGGCTAAAAAATCATTATATTTATAGCCGATTCAATTTGAATCTTGGGGCAAACATAGTTGATAATTTTCAACTAAACAAATATTATGGTGATAATTTTCAATCATATGAGCACGATTTTATCAAGAATAAAGGAATTATCTATAAATGAAGGGATTACAATTGGTTATCTTGAAAAGAAGATAGGTGCGAGTAAAGGCGTTTTGTCGCGAGCAATACAACATGGCTCAGATATTCAGGCTAAATGGCTACAAATCATCGTTGAAAATTATCCCAACTACTCTTCGTCATGGTTACTTACCGGTAAGGGTGAAATGATTATCAGTGAAACTATATCTGAGCCTAATAGTCTTTGGAGTTGGAAAGAAGATTGTCTTGATAATAGTACATACAAACGCGGTTATAATAGTACAAAAGAATGTTCTGAATGCGAGAAAAAAGAAGAACGCATAGCCGATTTACTCGAAACAATCTCTTCGTTGAAAGAAGCAAACGCCGTCCAAAAAGAATTAATTTCTGAACTAAAAAAATAAAAAACATAGCCGGAACCATTTTCCCCTTCATTTTTTAAGCTATTTTGGGGTCTTGAAAGGACTCTAAATTCACATGAATATATCTATCTTTGTCAACAAAAAAAAGGATGTACACTCCGTAAGGAATTAAAGTACCTGCTTTATGAAGCAACGTGTCATACTATTCTTGATTTTAAGCCTTTTATACGCATCAAGCATATTTTCGCAAACACCCCGTTATCCTTTTCCGCAAAATAAAAGCTATTTTGAAGGGACGATAAAACCTGCAAAAGATCCAACTACGAAACAAGAAAAAATCATCACCCATTTTTACAACATGTGGAAAAATGCCTATGTTCGGCACGACTGCGCCGACGCTCAGCAATATTACGTGTTGAATGATGAGGAAAACGTGAAGGGAAAAGGAACGACGATTTGCGTTTCGGAAGGACAAGGCTATGGTATGCAGATTATGGTTTTAATGGCCGGTTACGACAAGGATGCGCAGACCATTTTTGATGGAATGTACGAATTTGCGGATGCCCATCCAAGTACTAAAAGTCCGTTCCTGATGTCATGGAGTATTCTAAAAGGTTGCCTCACCAATGCCTACGGTGATAACCAAACATCTGCTACCGACGGCGACCTGGATATTGCACTTTCACTCTTGATGGCCGATAACCAGTGGGGAAGCAACGGAAAAATAAATTATCGCGCGGCGGCTTTGAATATCTTGTCGGCCATTCTAAAACACGAAGTTAATTCCAGAGAACATACCATTTTATTGAGCGATGCCAATGTAGAAGGCGATTATGATTTTAACGACATTCGCTCCTCCGATTTTATGCCTGCGCATTTGCGGGTTTTCAATAAATTCTACCCAAACGACGAATGGATTAAGGTGATCGATAAAATGTACCAGGTGTTCGGAAGCATTCAGAACGAATATAGTAAAAAGACAGGATTGTTGCCAGACTTCATGGTCTATCGCAACGGAAAATATGCACCGGCAAAGCGCAATTATATGGAGTCAAGGCACGATGGAGCCTATTATTACAATGCCTGCCGGGTTCCATTTCGGGTAGCTGTCGATTATCTGATCTTTGGGGAACCACGAGCAAAAAAATTGTTGAACCCCATATCCGACTGGATTCAGAGACGGACATCCAAAAATCCGGACAAGATGTGGGCTGGTTATGACCTGGACGGTTCGCCAATCAGGGGACATGATTATACTGTTCCGGCCTTTTTATGTCCATTCGCCATAGGATCGATGCTTGACAAAAAAAATCAGCAATGGGTCAATGACTGTTGGGATTACATAAACAACTTCGAATTCAAGGATTACCTTTACTTTGACAATACAATTCAAATGCTTTCCATGCTTTTATTAACAGGGAATTATTGGTTACCACAACCCTAAAAAAACAGCTATATGCAACAAATATTTCAAAGTGCCAGTTCAACACGCTGGACCCGGTTTGTATGGTTTACCCGTATTCTTCTGGTTTTTGTTTTAGTAGGTTTGCTGTCTATCGGCTTATCCTTGACCCATCAGTCGCACTACGACGCC
>Ga0209123_1003760_pt1 | contig 11051 bp, 12 predicted proteins | sample BarGraIncu00431A_FD_184500 | JGI IMG/M metagenome (GOLD analysis project Ga0209123, IMG submission 184500) | Arctic peat soil microbial communities from Barrow, Alaska, USA - Barrow Graham LP Incubations 004-31A (SPAdes) (version 2) | ecosystem: Environmental > Terrestrial > Soil > Wetlands >...
TTTTTATGGCATTAGACCATGCCTTGTTTTTTTGGAGCAGTGGACGTATTAATAATGAGGGTTTGCCTCTGTTGATCAAGGGTGTCGTCACCTTCAACCCACTGGGCAGTTCAAGCGTATTAGCGACCCTAGTGATGTTATTATCTAGTCTCTGCGCACCTGGTTTTATCTTCATTGCCGGTTATGTCTTAGCTCTATCGATTAAGAAGCGTGAATTAAAGGGTATTTCAAGTTCCAGTATCGACCATCATTTATGGCGCAGAGGTTTGCTCCTGATCGCGTTCCAGGTGTTTATTGCATCTCCCGCTTTTAATCTTCCCATGTTCCTTCAAACGAAATCACACGCCGTCGTTACGTGGGGAACTTTTTTCTCGTTAAGCGTATTATCGACGATTGGACTTGGTTTCTTTTTGCTTTCACTAGGCCGCCGTATTTCTCCATGGAGGCTTTTCGGCCTATCTGGGTTCCTCTATTTACTGAGTCAATGGTTTCTACCTGGTTTCACCTCCAGCTATCCGTCTCATCAGCCTATTGCACAGGCTTGGCAAGCTATCATGGTTCTACCTGTCCCCTTTTCGTCTGGAGCCCTCGTCAATAATAACTTTCCCGTCATTCCTTGGCTTTTTCCGATGGCCCTTGGTTGGCTTTACGGACACACTTATGACGAACAACGAGGCATTGCCTACGAGGCTAGAAGATTTGCTGTCTCGGGCTTTAGTAGTTTAGCCCTTTTCTTTATCTTCCGTTTCGCTGGAGTCGGCGATTACCTTCTTCCTGATGGCACGTTCCAGGGCTTTTTCGGCCTTTCTAAATATCCACCCAGCCCAGACTATTTTCTGCTCTACCTAGGTCTTGTTTTTTTGCTGCTCTTTTTATTTTACAAACTACCACAAACCTCAAGGGTCGGTGGAGTATTCGAGGAGTTTGGTCGCGTTCCACTTCTCTTTTACAATACACATCTTTGGCTTTACGCCGCGATACCTGCCTTACTCTCTAACTTCAATGGATATTCTCTAACGTTTGGAGTTACAATTTGGATAATAGGTTTGTTGATTCTTTATCCACTCTGTCATGGGTATTTGGAATGGCGTTCTTCACCTCGAACAGACACTTCTGGAAAGGATTGAAATAGAATAAATGATATCTTCTATGGACTTAAGAGCAACAAAATCGACTGGATGGCCAAGGAAATACTTCTTGCAACTATGCTTGACTGCGATTGTGACGTTCTTTATTGTTACGCCGAACCGTGCTGACCATTACGCCTATCTTTTACTCGTGGTGGCCTTTTGGGGAGTGCAACATGATCGCCTGCCAATTACGTGGAAACGTTTCTTATGGCTCGGGATACCCTTAGTCATCTTCCCGATTTTAATGTGGCAATATTTTCCGCCTTTCTGGAATAAAGTTGTTTACTGGCAGATGGGCACTAGAGCCCACCTTTTAAATCTAGATGCTCTTTTCACAGCAATACCCGGTAATGACGGCTGGATGTTTCGAGTGATCCAAACGCCTTGGTTAACGAGTTATTTCCGTTGGATCTATGCGAATGGATTTACGCTGCCAGTCCTAATACCGGTCTTTCGTTCCTTTCTAGCCAAGGATTATCTGAAGATGATGCGTTATAGTTTATCATCTCACGTCTTACAATTTATTTTGATCTTCCCCTTTTACCTCACAATTCACGTCAACGAAGTCTGGTACGTCTTAGGGCAACCGGATGGAATGGCTCGTAATCTTTCGGCAGCGGATGCGGCTGTGGTCGTCGTAAATTGTTTCCCTTCAATGCATACTTCAATCGCCTTCGCGATGCTTTTGCTCGCTTGGAGAGAGAAAGATCAATTATTCCGCTGGGTTTGGACAATATTTTGTCTTTCCATCATTTACTCCACGCTTTATCTTGAAATCCATTGGGTCACAGATGTCATGGCAGGCATCGTCTTAGCCATTGTTGCCGTCAAACTAGGGGATTGGATTATTGCCAAGGCACCGGCCAAGGTTCGCTCTTTCGCGGGTCAACTTTTCCCCCAGAAACAGGTTTCGGTACCCTCGCGTTTTGTCACAATCACACCGCTAAAAAGACCATAATAAAGAAAACTTGGCTAGCGCCGAGCCTCAGCGAAGGCGTTCGCCTTAGTTGCACTGATGCGCTGTCCATGGATGGACGAGTGTCCCTGTAGCCAAGGACGGCGTGAAGGGACCTGTAGAAAGTATATAAACGTTAGTTTATACTTTCTGACAGTATTAGAAATAATGGAGTGGGTCCTGTAGAATTGCAGGACCCACTCCATTATCATCCTTTCTGACAAAATTCAGAATGGATGTTTTTTAATCAGCTTTTTCTTCTCCTGCATGAAATTGTCGCTCGCCTTTGGTACAGGTATTCCAATTATGTTTCTTCTTCTGAATATACTTGGCGGCGCATCGACAAACATCGAGATTCTTAAAAAGACTTTACCGCAATAACTTTGAGCTGTCATTAAGTCTTTATGTAATCTTTGCTTGTGGATGTTTCTCCAACTTATAGCTTAAAACCAATAATTCTCTAAGCTTATTGCCTAGAGAATTTCAAAAAGTACTCATAAGTGGTTCTCACATGCACACTCACTCTTTATTATGTGGCATTGTTGTTTCACCATCCCTGCCATAATCTGAGCGACCGTCCTGATCCGGTTGGTGGCTATAAGGTAGCTGTTCGCGTTTAGGAAATGGTTTTTTACTTGATTTAGGCTGTTCCATATTTTTTCCTCCAATCGCTAGAATATATATAACATGCCCTTTGTATGGGATAATCATTCTTAAACCATTATCAAAATCCATCTTAATATATCATTCACAGAGTTGTGGTTCAAGCTCCCCTCTTTCAATGCCTCTAGTCTACGCATTGAACAAATCTTCTATTTTTGTTTGACTTATGTCTTGAAATTGTTGTTGCGACTTAGGTATGCACAAGCCGTGGCATGTGGGTTAATATGGCATTATATAGCCACGGACTGTGCAAATAGTTTTTATATCAGATGTAAAAAGGAGAGCGTTATCTCTCCTTTTTTGTTTAAAATAAGGCTTAAAAGTAAGAATCTATTTTAGAAGATTACACCTAAAGCGATAAGAATAAGAATAGCTATTGCAATAATTCCAACGCCAACACCAGCACCCACTCCAACGCCTACGCCATAAGGGGCAACTGGGGCAACAGGTTGAGGGCAACATGCTCCATGCATTCCACCATAATTCATTCCATACATAAGAAGTTCCACCTTTCTAATTTAGAATACGATTCCCATAGCAATCAGAAGAAGAATTATAACTACAACTGCTGCGATTCCTGCACCGAAGCCTTTTCTTTCTCCACAACCGCAAGCAGCTCCATCAATACCACCATTAACACCAAATGCCATTTGTTTTTCCCCCTTTATTGTATTACCTAATAATATGCAATACTTAGTAAATGTGGAACAACGTGGTAATATATTGACCCGGAAAATCATTACCTGATTTCTCTGCTTTAATATGAAGTAGTGAGGCGGAGGAAGCACGGGTTGCCTTATATATTAGGTTGATTTAGTTTATAATAGATCATGTGCTTAACTCAATAATAACATTTAAAGAGGAGAATTTATGCCGCAACCTGCAGTCTTGGAACTCACCAACTTAAAGAAAACCATTAAAGGAAAGGAAATAGTCAAAGGAGTTAATCTAACGCTTTACCCATCTCAGATTTTTGGTTTTTTAGGTCCAAATGGTGCTGGTAAAACGACAACGATCCGCATGATTGTTGGATTAATTAAGCCCACGGAAGGGTCTGTCACCATCTGTGGCTATTCCATAGCCCACGATTTCGTCAAGGCGCTTTCAAATATTGGATGCATTATTGAGAGCCCCGATATGTACAAATACTTAACAGGGATGGGAAACTTGTTGCAATTTGCTGCCATGGATAAAACGATTAGTCAACAACGGATTAAAGACGTCGTGGAAATGGTGGGTCTACAGCATCGAGTCAATGACAAAGTAAGTACCTTTTCTTTGGGCATGCGTCAACGCTTAGGAATAGCCCAGGCTATCCTGTCCAAACCCAAGCTTTTAATTCTGGACGAACCGACGAATGGTCTCGATCCTGCTGGTATTACTGAGTTCAGGAATCTCATCAGAAAGCTCGCCTATGAGGAAGGGATGGCGGTCTTTGTATCGAGCCATTTACTGTTAGAAATTCAGCAAATGTGCGATAGCGTCTCCATCATCAAGCAAGGGAGTGTTATCAAAACGGCCAATGTCCAAGACATCTTACATGATGATCGGATAGAGTGGCAGTTGGATAATCCTGAGAAAGCGATCGCACTCCTCAGGGAACATTGGGCTATCGAAGCGGTTCAGTTGAAAAAGAATACCATCAGCTCTGACATAGGGCAGCATCCTCTTGATAAAATTAATGAATGTTTTATCAAAGAAGGTCTAGCACTCACCTATTGCTCGACCAAGCAAAATACTCTAGAAGATTTATTCCTAGACCTGACTGAGGGTGATGAAATTGTTTAGCCTGATTGAAAATGAAGTCATAAAAATGATTTCAAAGAAACGACTGATGTTTGTTTTAGCGATTCTCATTGTACTGATCTCCGTCTTTGCTTATGGCCAAAACCAAAGCCAAGCAAGAACCAAGGCCCAACTTTCACAACGAATGGGCATCTCAGCCACTGATGACTGGCGCAAGCTCGCCGACCAGCAGTTAATCGATATGAAGAACAGGCTTGATAGTCCTTATTCCGATGAGACACACAAAGCTTCAACCCGAGTTAGAATGGAACAACTACAATATAACCTTGATCAAAATATTAATCCGCTGGAACAGTCTGCCGCGAAATTTACAACCACCTTCATGGAACAAGCCATATTCTTGTTCTTGCCTCTCTTGATTATTATGTTGTCGGCCGATATGGTGTCAGGAGAATATTCTAGCGGAACGATCAAACTTCTGGTTGTACGGAACGTTCCTCGGTGGAAAATTCTTCTCAGTAAATATTTAACTCTGGTCGTCTTGGAGGTCGTCGTCGTCTTCTCTGCATTTGTATTAGCAGCGGTTATTTCAGGCTTCTTCTTTGGCTTCGGAGGATGGCTAGCCCCGGTAGCGACCGGTTTTAAAGTCGTAGCGGGGAAATTAGATACCACGGGTGTCCTGAACGTTCCCCAGTGGCAATATTCTCTAATGGTTTATTCTTTAGGTTTTTTTGTAGCCTTTGTCGTCGGCAGTATCTCTTTTATGATCTCTGTCCTCGTAAAAAGCACGGCTGCCTCCATTGGCATTATTATGTCCACCCTAGTAGCGGGTAATTTCATCAGCTTCTTTCTCACAGATTGGAAGATAACACGCTACATGTTCATGGTCAACCTACGACTCACGGATTATTTATCGGGATCGTTCCAGCCGATCGAAGGAATGAATATGCTTTTCTCGGTCACTGTTCTTTTAGGATGGGCTATCGCTTCAGTTATCATTAGCTTTGTCTATTTCACAAAACAAGATATCATGGTCTAAGGAGAAATGAACGTGTTAAACAAGAGCATGTGGTACACTATTCTTACGATTGCCTGCGTGGGCTTCATCGTTCTATCGATTGGTTTCTATCAGGCAATCGTTGTCACGACGGCGGTCAATCCTCAGCCAGCAGCTAAGACCGAAGTTCTTCAAGTTACACCGGCTTTAACAAAACTACCTTCTAAGAATGCCAACTCGTTTAAAGTTCTTATCTTGGGAGACTCTGTCGCAAAAGGAACTGGCGATGAAAAGAACAAAGGGTTTTCCGGCTATCTGCAGGAGAATCTCAAAAATAGCACCCCTAAAGACATTGTTGTCGATAACGCAGGCGTAGACGGGCTGGAAAGCATCGGTCTTCTAGAACAGCTCCAAAGCCGAAAGCTAGACAGAACGATCTCAGATTCGGATTTCATCTTAGTCTCTATCGGTGGAAATGATATCAGAAGCATCCTTACCATGAACGATCTCGCGAAAGAAGATCAATTCAAGGTGAGAATGGACAGCTATCTTGCCAATTTAAAGCTAACGATGAAAACGATAAGGACCACCAACCCCAAATCCATTGTCATTTTTCTAGGGCTTTATAATCCGTATGAAACAGCAAGTAGCGTCGAAGATACCAGACTTTTGAATACCTGGAACTATAATACTCAACTGCTCGTTGAACAAGATGGAAAGGCCATTTTCATCCCAACCCACGACCTACTGAAATTCAATCTAGCTCGCTATATCTCCAAGGATGGCCTGCACCCAAATTCTGCAGGATATCAAGCAATCTCCAATAGAATCAGTCAATCGGTGGAAGCGATTATCACGGGATCATAAATTTAAATTTCAAGTCGTAATATAACCATCAGATCCATCAGATCATTTAAAGAGGAGGTTTTATTTGTGTCTTATTTACTAAAGCCATTACAAATTGGCACGTTAACACTGTCTAACCGCCTGATTATGCCACCCATGGCAACTGCCAAAGCTGAACTCGACGGGAAAGTAAGTCAGGCAGTTCTTGACTACTATGCGGAAAAATCCGAAGGTGGTTACCTATCACTGATCATTATTGAACATAGCTTCATTGCAACAGAAGGAAAAGCCAGTGTCCAGCAACTTTCTGTTGCGGATGACAGCGTAATTGAAGGCTTACGAGAGTTAGTCGCTGTCATTCACCACAATGGTTCTAAGACCGTGATGCAACTGAACCATGCCGGAAGTGCAGCAACTGAAGAAATTATTGGATCAACTCCGGTGGCTCCTTCAGCTGTCAAGAATCCGCGCCAAGGGACGATGCCACGTGAACTGACCCGTGAAGGAATTGCGGATCTTATCGAAGCCTTTAAAAATGCTGCCCGACGAACGAAAGAAGCCGGTTTTGATGGCGTGGAAATCCATTCCGCCCACGGTTACCTTCTCAATCAATTTTTCTCTCCACTGACCAACAAGCGCACTGATGAGTACGGAGGCACTGTCCACAACCGGATTCGCCTTCACCTCCAAGTCATTGAAGCAGTTCGCACTGCAGTAGGCGAGGATTTCCCTATTCTTCTAAGGTTAGGCGCTTCAGATTATACCGAGGGCGGAACGACCCTTGAAGACAGTCAACTTGCAGCCCAAGCCTTTGAGAAGGCGGGCGTCAGTATTCTAGATATATCCGGTGGCTTCTCAGGCTTCAATGTACCCAACCTTACCGGACAAGGTTTTTTCGCACCACTCAGCGAAGCGATTAAAAAGGTGGTCTCAATTCCCGTCATACTCACCGGTGGAATTACCGAAGGACAGGCTGCTGAACAATTACTCATGGAAGGGAAAGCAGACCTTATTGGCGTAGGAAGAGCGGTCCTTAAGGATTCCCATTGGGCACAGCAGGCGATCGAAAGCCTTCGTTAATCAGGTCCACTCAACCGAGCAAATACCTGATCAACGGCTTTTCCGTAAAGGAGAAGCCGTTTTTTGTTGACTCGATAGATATCTGGAATACAGAATGCGCGGAACGTCCCCCATGGGAAACGTTCCGCGCATTCTGTATTCCTAGGGTTATTAGGGCTTACAATTAATTAAACCTGCGAATGGTTTTGTTCGCTTTTTATACTTATTCTCTGATTTCTCATATATAAAATCAGATCGAGCATGACCATGATCATGTTTAATGCATAAAGATAAATCACATTATCAAAGTTATAATATATTTTGTTTAAAATTCCTGCAGCGTATCCTATAAGGACAATCACTAAAAATGAGGCGCTTTTTCCTTGTGATGATTTTGATCTATAAGACTTATAAATGGAAAAAGGCCAGGCCGCCCCAAAACATATTAACATTGTTATTTCAAAAATACTCATTAAAAATTCCCTCTTTTATAATTCTCCTACTTGTTGATTAATAACAGACCCGCCATACACAATACTACGCCTATTATTTGATTAAGTGCAAATCCCTCTTTGTAAAAAATTACCCCTATGGGGATAAGCACAATCGCAAGAATAATATTTGCCACTAAAGATCCAACACTGATGTTCCACCCTGCCCTGTAGGCAAGCAGATAGCCTAATTCAAGCCCAACAACCGAAACACCAAGAGCAACGCTAGTCCAATTTAATTCGTGAAAGGATTGAAGAAATGGTTTGTCCGTTTTATAAAATTGAGATGCAACGACCGTCAAAATCGCTGCCGTCAAGTATGTGATAAGCAACGCTGAAAAAGGGTTAACATTCTGTGGCGTTGATTTTTGACATACGTTATACAAGATATTTGACGCTACGATCAGTACAATAGGAAACACATACATAAACATAATTCAACCTCATTCATTCGATCTAAACTTCTCCATTACCCGCCCAGAAACTCTCGATCATTTTACGCATGCCATCGGTATTCGCACCATAGCGAATCTTTTTCCATTCTTCAGGAAACAACTTTTTATACGACGTTTGAGAGAAACGTTCGTCAATGAGTAGCACGATGCCCCGGTCTACTTCCGTTCGAATGACGCGTCCGACTGCCTGTAATACCTTGTTGAAGCCCGGGTACAAATAAGCAAATTCGTATCCCTGTCGGGCTGTTGTTTCATAATAGGAACGAATAATCTCCCGTTCCATGCCAATCTGGGGCAACCCCACTCCCACAACGATGGCTCCAGAGAGCCGATCCCCTATAAGGTCGATCCCTTCGCCGAAGATTCCACCCATCAATGCAAATCCGACCAGCGTTTGATCGGGATTCGTCGCGAACGTTGCTAAGAATTCTTCCCGTTCTTCTTCCGCCATGCCAGAAGTTTGACAAATCACTCTAACCTGTTGGTGTTGTTCGCTAAACCTAAGATAGACCTCGTTCATATAATCATAGGACGGGAAATAAACGAGATAGTTTCCCTCTTTATATTCAACGGTAGAGGCAATCGCTTCGGCGACCAGATCGTAGGTTGCGGCACGTTGTCTGTACTTGGTAGAGATTCGATCGTTGATCAGCACACAAAGATTCTCTGCGGGAAACGGAGATGCCAATTTCAGCTTATAAGAGGTTTCCTCGCCACCCAAAACATTCATGTAGTATTCCATGGGGCTCAAGGTCGCCGAAAACATAACGGCAGCCCGCCCCCTTCCCAAGGCTTCCTTCAAGCGCGCGGAGGGATCAAGGCAGAAGAGCTTCATGCGGAAGTCGTCCCGAACCTGCTGCATATAGGTGACGTATCGTTCATCATAACTATCCGCAGTTCTAATAAAACCTAACGCCTGGAAATACTGTTCAATAAGTTGTTCGCGCCAAACGAACAGTTGATCATTCGTTTTGAGAAACTGTTCAGCCTCTTTGACAAAGTGTCGCAATGCCTGAATCAGTTTAGTAGGCGACTCCTTTTCCACACTTTCTCCGCTTCCACTGGCTTCTGTGCAACGTTTTTTCTCTTTGACCAAGGCAGTGTTAACTTTCGTCAGGCTTTTCGTGAGCCTAGGGGCCTCATCTTTCGTCATCCGTTTAAGCTTCAGCCAAGATTCCTTGCCAAGCCCTGCAGAAAACATTTCTCTCGCTCGCTCAACTAAGTTATGTGCTTCATCGACCAAAAAGGTATACTCTCCCCCGTCGAGAAAAAATCGCCTTAAAAAGACACGCGGATCAAACACATAATTATAATCACAAATAACCACATCCGCCCAGTTCGCCATTTCCAACGAAAATTCGAAGGGGCAAATGGAATGCTTTTGCGCATATTCCTCGATCACCTGACGCGTCCAGGCTTCCTCTGCAAACATGTCCGTCGCAGCCGATCGAACCCGATCGTAATACCCTTTTGCAAAAGAACATTCCTCCGGCAAGCAAGCTGCCTCAGGGAGAAAACACACTTTACGTTTCGCAGTTAAGGTCAGCCGTTTTATCGCTAAACCTTCGTTTTGTAACTTATTTATGGCCTTCTCAGCGACCGTTCGGGTGATGGTTTTCGCCGTGAGATAAAAGATCTGCACAGTAAATCCTTCGGCCATCGCCTTCAATGCGGGAAACAAGGTGCCCATGGTCTTACCAATCCCCGTGGGGGCTTGGGCAAACAGCTTCTGACTTTCTTTGATTGTTTTATAAACTGCAATAGCCAGTTCCCTTTGTCCCGGCCTGTACGTGCTGAAGGGGAATTGCATCGTACGAATACTCGCGTCTCTCATGACCGACCACTCTTGTAGTTGACGAGCCCACGTCAGATAACGCTCAACCAAACGAATGAAGAACTCCGACAGCTCCGCCAAGGAAAATCTTTTAGAGAATCTCTTAATCTGGGCGGTATCCAGCTGAAAATAGGTGAGCTGCGTTTCCATCGTTTCTAAGCCTTCTTGCACAGCGTACATAAAGGCATAACACTGAGCCTGGGCCCAGTGCAAATCGCTAAATGTTTCATCAATAAAGCTTAAATCCAGCGAAGTGGTTTTAATTTCATCGATACATTCACCGGATTCTTTCTTAATAACACCGTCGGCACGTCCCTTAATTTCCAAGCTGAGGTCCTCTTGAAGATAGAGGTAGCTCAGCGTTACTTCTGGCACGTACGCCACACCGCTTGTTTTCTGGATCGTTTGATGGGCTTTGATCGCCTCTTGGGCCCGTGAAGCCCCAATCGAACTCGGTTGCAAATCGCCATGCATGAGAACAAATTCGACCAGATTACGAACTGATACCTTAATAGTTTTCACTGTCAGATCCTTCCCGAAGCAGAGTTACTCTCTTATTATAACGAGTCATCGCCGTTTGGGTAAGGGCTCCTTTGTCAATCTACGCGTTGAAATGGTTGGAACTACCTTTTTAAGGTTATCTTAAGGCTATCTTAAGGTTCGTAGAGTATGCTATGAATATAAAGGGACTTACTCCACCTGATGATTCGATTGAACTGATCATTTTATAAGGACCTCGGATTCATTCGACCTACGATTTTCGAAAGGAGATATTGACAAATGCGTTATTCAACCGGGTTATCAGACTCATTATTTGGAGAAAAAATTACACTTCAAGGACCTGATGAAAAGGGAAATATCGTGAAACTTGTCGT
>Ga0209123_1003761_pt1 | contig 11048 bp, 5 predicted proteins | sample BarGraIncu00431A_FD_184500 | JGI IMG/M metagenome (GOLD analysis project Ga0209123, IMG submission 184500) | Arctic peat soil microbial communities from Barrow, Alaska, USA - Barrow Graham LP Incubations 004-31A (SPAdes) (version 2) | ecosystem: Environmental > Terrestrial > Soil > Wetlands >...
TTAATTTACCCGCAGAAAGACAAAGGTTTGATTTTAAGACCTTTCTTTGAAATACACGAAGCCCGGTACGAAATATATTGGCCGGTATCGACTCCGAAAGAGTTTGAAGCTAAAAAACAAGCCATGACCGAAAAGGAGACCACTAAGTTGGAACTTGAAAAAAGAACTATCGACCAAATTGCTCCGGGTGAACAACAGCCGGAAACCGACCATAATTTTAAGGGTGAAAAAACAAAGTCCGGAATAAATAACAGTATGCATTGGCGCGATGCTGGTGGCTGGTTTGGTTATGATTTGTTCGACAAACAAAAAGAAGCTACAACTCTTCAAGTAACTTATTTCGGATTAGACCGGAAACGTAGTTTTGATATCGTTATTAACGATACTAAGCTTGAAACTGTAACTTTGAATGGCGATAAAGGTGATACTTTCTTCACAGTAGATTATGCAATTCCTGCAGAAATCAGGAAAGCAAACAAGGGCGTTCTGAAACTAAAATTTGTGGCTGCACCAAAACTTAAAGCCGGGGGGATTTATTATATAAGGCTTTTGAAATAGAAAAGATTTCAATAATCACTTTTAAAATAAACAAATAATGAAAAAACAAAAACTGATTAAATTATTCAGTCTCGTATTAGCAGGGTTTATGTTTTCTTTTATTACAAGTTGCTCAAAAACGGATGATGCTTCGATAGCTAAAACAGTAACAGACATAAATGGCAATGTTTATGATACAGTGAAAATTGGAACCCAAACATGGATGGTAGAAAATTTAAAAACAACTAAATATCGTAATGGAGATTCAATACCTAATGTTACTGTTGCAGCGATATGGACAAACTTGACTACTGGTGGTTATTGTAATTATAACAATGAAACCTATTTTGGAACTAAGTATGGACGTCTCTACAATTGGTATGCAGTGTCAGATAGCCGTAATTTAGCTCCTGTTGGTTGGCACGTTGCGACTGAAGCTGATTGGACTACTTTGCAAAACTATTTAATTGCAAATGGATATAATTATGATGGTACTACTGTAGGTAATTATATCGCAAAATCATTATCTGCCACCACCGATTGGTCAATAAATACAACAATTGGTTCTATAGGAAATGATTTGTCTAAAAACAATAAATCAGGTTTCACAGCTTTACCGGGTGGTTATCGCATCTATGATGGTTCATTTGCAAATATGGGAAATCATGCGTTTTGGTGGACTTCAATTGAATCAAGTTCTACTAATGCAGTTTACTGTTATCTTCATTTTTCATCATCAGCTTTAAGTGTTTATCCGGCTGCAAAAAATTGGGGACGTTCAGTCCGTTGTGTAAAAGATTGAAATAATATTATTTGTAAAAGTAATCTCATCTATCAAACGTGGCAATGAAAAATATTGATGTAAAGCTATCTTAACCTAAATGTATATCGCTATTAATTACTCTAAAGTCTAGATATTTATATAAAAAATACTAATATGAAAGTTTTATATCTTAATCACGTTAAACATATTTTCGTTGTATTTGGCATTAGTATTTGTCTTTTGGCAAATGCGAATACACTTCCGACAATTCCAAGTGCAATATTTAATGTTACAAACTACGGAGCAAGCACTTTGTTAGTAGACAACGCTTCTGCCATTCAGCAAGCAATCAATGCTTGTAATACAGCTGGCGGTGGTCATGTGATTGTACCTGCCGGGCTTTTCATGTGCGGCCCTCTTACCATGAAAAGCAATGTTGATCTACAGATTTCCAGCGGAGCCACCTTGCGTTTGTTGCCTTATGGCACTGGTAATGGCACGGTAGCCGGCTCTTACCCAAATACTGGTACAACAGATGCTTATGCCGATTTTATTTATGCAAAAAAACTAACTAACATTGAAATAACCGGCAGTGGGCTTATTGATGGGCAGGGTAATGATTGGTGGAGAGCTTTTGAAGTTAATGCTGCTATTGGACGTCCTGCCTTAATTGCAATAGAAGGTTGTACAAACGTAGCTGTACTCGGAATTTCATTGCAAAATTCACCTTGCACCCATGTTGGTATCGGCAAAGGATGCAATAACGTCACTATCAAAAGTTTGACGATAACCGCTCCGCCATCACCAACGTCTCATAACACTGATGGTGTCGATACATGGAGCAAAAATATCGAAATTTCAAACTGTAATATTTCTACTGGCGATGACAATATAGCCATGGACGACCAAAGCGATAATGTTTCTGTAAAACATTGTACTTTTGGCGAAGGACATGGTTGTTCAATTGGAAGTTACACGGAATATATCAACAATATTTTAGTTGACAGTTGCACATTTACTAATACATCAGCGGGTATTCGGTTTAAAACCGCTCGTGGAAGAGGAGGAATGGAACAATACATCACGTATTCTAATCTTACTATGTCTGGAGTCACAAATCCTATTTGGATTACAAGCTATTACCCAAAACTACCGACTTCACCTACTGCTGATACGGCTCAGGCTGTTACAAGCACAACTCCTGCATGGCAACACATAACTATTAAAAATGTAACAGCAACCGGTGCCGCCAACGCAGGAATCTTATGGGGGCTACCGGAGAAATCAATTTCTGATGTGGTATTAGACAATGTAAAAATTACCGCTTCTACAGGAATGACTGCTAATTTTGTTTCGGGTCTCATATTTAAAAATGGCTCGACAATTACAACCTCAAGCGGCTCAGCATTGACAACCTATTCTACTACTTTTTCCGGCATTAATAAAACTACCGGAAAACCTGTTGCTTCGGTTGTAACTGAAGTCATTAATCCCTCAGTCAAATGTTATCCAAACCCTGTTGCGAATGGGAACTTTTATATTTCAGCACCTTCTGAAATTGAAAATATTAGTGTGGTTGCACTCAACGGCTGTATAATTAAACAGATTTCCTGCAATACTGGCACTCATAATACAATAATATCAGAATTACCGCAAGGTATTTATATAGTGGATATTAGTCTAAGCGACAAATCTATAGCACGTAGAAAAATAATTGTACAATAAATAAGTAGTTACAAGTAAAATAGTTACAAGTCTGCTTCTCTGATTATTACTTTCAAAAAATATATCAATAATTAATAATGATACTTAACTCTGAATCATGAAAAAAAACTCTTTTTTAATATCCGTCTTTTGCTGTTTAATCATTTCGTCTTTTGCTCAATCCAAAAAAGCGAAAACAGGCGAAGGCTTGAACGAATTTTTAGTAAATGGCGAACCAAAATTGCCAGACTTTAAGCCATTTATGGATCAGCGCATACGCGACCCGTTTATCACGACCGGGCCTGATAAGACCTATTACATGACCGGAACGTTACCATATAATCATGGCGATTCCACTTATAACGAAGGAATTCCCCTCTGGCATTCCAAAGACCTGAAGACTTGGGAAGCAATGGGAGTTATCTGGTCGTTCGAAAAAGACGGTACGTGGCAAAAACAGTGGACTGTGAAAAACGGAAAAGCTCGTCGTGCTCTTTGGGCACCCGAAATTCACTACATAAACAAAAACTGGTACATGGTTTACACTGTCACCGGACTTGGAATGGGAATGATGAAAAGTACAACGGGTCGTCCCGAAGGACCATACAAGGGAGTAACCATTCCTGATGGCCCAATTGTAAACAAAGGAATCGATGCTACGCTGTTTCAGGACGATGACGGCAAGGTCTATTTTCTATGGGGAGACGGCATGATGGCGCAAATGAATAAAGACCTGACAGCATTTGCCGAGAAACCAACTAAATTGCTACCTTCGGTAATAGACACTGTTGCAAGGAATCATTATGCCCCAAATTATTGTAAAGACTTTAACCACGTGGGATTTGAAGCTGCGTTTATGTTTAAAAAAGACGGACGGTATTATCTTTCTTGTGCTGATCGGTATCACAGCTACTATCATAACCTGACGGTGGAAGCTACCAATATCAGAGGACCGTACACAGCCCGTTACGTCTCAGTGCCGTTCTGTGGACATGGCAGCTTGTTTCAGGATGTTAGTGGACAGTATTGGTGGACTTATTTTGGAAATGACAAAGTTGCTCCATTTGCTAAACCAGCTATTGTTCCGGTTGAGTTTAATAAAGAAGGACATCTGCAACCGAAGTTATAAACCGTTTTCTTTGAGATTCAATTATTTCACGAGAATGAATCAGCTATATAAGTAAATGGTAATTGTTGTTGAAATATTTTTTGCCACCTAGGCCACAGTAGTTCTTTGAACAAATTAGAGGTTATATAAGCCATAAAATCCTGAATAGTTGCATTTTAATTTAAAAGACAAAAGAATGGAACGCGGATAAACACTGATTTAGCTGATTTTCGCTGATCGAAGATGCTGACTTGACGGTAAAAATTATAAATACGGATTAATAAAAGGATTTTATCCCCGATAAATCGGGGCTGATTGCAAATCTAAGTCTTTATCATCTCACCAAAGGTGAGATAAAATCCGTCTTATATCCGCTAAATTAGCGTTTATCCGCGTTCCATTATTAAAAAACCAAACTTATATAATGTCTATTACAATCTAATTACTTAACAATAAGCAATATATGGAGTAATTTGCCAAACACGGAACGAGTTCCGTTCAACCTTAAAAAAAATACTCACACATGAAAAAACTCACTTTCACATTAATTCTTTTTTCAATTTTTCTTTCACTGACTGCACAAACGCCTGCATTTCCTGGGGCCGAAGGTTTTGGGAGATATGCCACCGGTGGTCGCGGAGGTACTGTGTATTATGTTACCAATCTGACAGATATAAATTCCGGGAACTCAACAACCCACGAAGGTTCATTGCGCTGGTGTTGCAACCAATCGGGCACACGTACCATTTTGTTCAAAGTCAGCGGAACCATCATGTTAACATCATCCCTCAACATCAAGAACGGAAATGTAACTATTGCCGGACAGTCGGCTCCTGGGGATGGAATTTGTATAGGAGGTTTTTCTGTGTTTTTTGGTGGAAGCAATACAATTATCCGCTACGTTCGTTTCCGCATGGGACAAGAATTTGTTACCTATGCCGATGGTGCTGATGCTTTTGGCGGACGTGGAGTGAAAAATGTAATCGTAGATCACTGTTCGATGAGCTGGTGTACAGACGAATGCGTTTCAATTTATGATAATGAAAACACTACCCTTCAATGGTGTATTGTTTCTGAGAGCTTGCGTTTGGCCAAACACTCCAAGGGACCGCACGGTTATGGTGGTATATGGGGCGGCAATAAAGCCAGCTTCCATCACAACCTGATTGCGAATAACGACAGCCGTACACCACGTCTGGGCCCCGGATCCACCACAATGCTCAGTGAATATACCGACATGCGTAATAATGTAATTTACAATTGGAGTGGTAATGGGTGTTATGGAGGCGAAGCAATGAATGTGAATATTGTGAACAATTATTATAAACCCGGACCTGCAACGGGCACAAGGCTTTCAAGAATTATTGCTATTGATAAAAAAATCGGATTGCCGGATACCAACGAGTTTTCAAAAATAAATGATGTGTGGGGTAAATTCTTCATCAACGGTAATTTCGTTGATCCATCTACAAGTGTATCTACAGCAGATAAAACCACGTGCAACAATGTTACAGCCGACAATTGGAACTATGGAGTATGTAACCAGATTTCATCAACATACAACATTACCTCTGCAGAAAAAGCTGCATTAAAAGTCACTGTACCTTTTGATTGTGGAACTGTAACCACTCATTCGGTAGCCAAAGCCTACGAAAAAGTATTGGCTTATGTGGGTGCCAGCCTGCACCGCGATTCGTATGACACGCGTATTGTGAACGAAACATCAACCGGAACAACTACATTTAAAGGTTTATCTAAATACAACGGATTGGGAGTTGTAACGTATCCTGCAGGAACAGTAATTGGAGCTGAAACACTAACAGTTGCCACTACTATCGACTGGAAAAGTACTTCATATCCTAAAAAAGGGATTATTGATTCTGAATTGGACATTAAACCTGCTAATGCTGCATCCAATTGGACTCCATGGCCAATACTTGCAAGCGGAACTGCGGTAACCGATACTGATCGCGATGGCATTCCTGATGGTTGGCTGACCGCAAACTATCCGGGTAAACTGGCAACTGACATAAACGAGGAAGGTTATACATATCTTGAAGTATATCTAAATAGCATTGTTTCGGACATTACTGCCAATCAGTTGAAAGATGCGTTGACAGCAATTGATGACGTACAACAAAACAATAAGCTAAAATTCACTTACAACCGATATTCGGATAAACTAATTATCAATTCTGAAATTCAGTTGAAACAAGTGCAACTATTTTCTGCAAATGGCAAATTGATGTCTATGACCAATACATCTGAAGTTTCGCTTGGCATGCTGCCAACGGGAGTATATCTGGTCAGAGCCATTATGCTCTCAAGCGAATCGGCCATGGGTAAATTTGTAAAACTATAAAATTGATGGGTTTTTGTTTCGATAATTCCAAAAAATGCGAGTTTAATGTCAATATTTCCCAGCACGAATTAATTTATTGTGGTATCTTTGTTTTATCCCAAAATCAACTATAATAACTATAATACTAATATCAAATTTAAATTATCATGAAAAAATCATTTACTATTTTAGTAACAGTCCTAAGTTTATTGTTGGTTCAAAGTGCTTTAGCACAAGATATTATTAATTTATCAACAACTGACGAAATTGGCACAGTGTTATCTGCTTATGCTGGTACTACAACTGATGTAACAGTAGTAATTCCTGCGGGTTACACAAATCCCGAATTTAATAGTACGACTCCGGTTGGAGGTAAAACCATAGGATTAACCACTATTCCAGCTGTGATTAAGAATCTGACAATACAAGGAGATGGTTCCAATCCGGTTGTGTTATGTAAAAACATTGATTTTCCGGCAACTTCACTAACTTCCTTTAAGGTTAAAAACCTTACATTAAAAGGACTTGCTGACGGACCAACCTCATTATCAGCATCTATGGCTAACTTTCTAATTGCATCAACCAATGTTGCTGTTCCTACAGTTACTATTGAAGGATGTACATTGGCTAATTTTCGTGGAATAACGAGAATGAAAACAGGTGCAAATTTCACTAACGTGACAATTGATAATTGTATCATTCGAAATACGGGTAGTTATTGTATATTGGTTACCGAAGCTGGTTCTACCTTAGGTAATTATACAATTAAGAATTCAACTGTTTACGGAACAAATACTTCTTTATTTGGAGTAAGTGCAAGTCTTCCTACTACTTTTACTATTTCTGACTGTACTTTTGATAATATCATCTTTGCTGCGGGTAAATACTTTATTGATTTTGGAGCTGGTACTACAACTACATTATCTATATCAAACACAATAATTGGTAAAACAGCTAATGCTGCTACTGTAAAAGGTATTCGTGGAGGAACAGGATTTACGTATATTGTAAACAATTCATACATTACCTCTGATTGTTTAACTGCAAGCCCAGCTCTGACCGGATTTACTGCCTATGCATCTACTGCCGCAACATTGTTTACTACTCCTACAACATTTGATGGCACGAATGCTACAGCTACTGCAGGCTGTTATAAAATTAAAGATGCTTCTTTTAGTGGCATTGCAGGCGACCCACGTTGGAGTAACTGCAACTGTTCGGACTATACTGCAGTAATCACTCCAAAGGCATCTTCTACCGCAATTTCTTACAACGGAACTGAGATTTCGTTGAATGAAACTCAGGATATAGCTATTTATGGAGTTACAGGCCAGTTATTGAAATCAGCCAAACAAGTTAATAAGCTTTCTGTAGCTAACCTTCCAAGAGGTATTTATGCTGCAAAAGCCGGTATGACTGTTCAAAAATTTATTGTAAGATAAAAAGTGTTGAATTAAAACAAAAAAAGCGTGACCTTTTTACTGGTCAAGCTTTTTTTGTTTTAAGGATTACCTGAGTTTGGACTTTCAAACCCAGAAAAAAAGATGTTACTATCATATCTAAAAAAAAATAAACACTCAGCTATCCTAGCAAAAAATCATTTATTGTTAATCTCTAAAGCAATCATTTATGAAAAAATTACTTCAAAGAAGCCTTTTCTACGCCCTACTGTGCATAGCACCATTCGGTATAAAAGCTCAGGTCAAGCTTGCCGAGTGGAATTTTAATACCGTCTACACGCAATCGACAAGTGCCGATTCTACGATTTTCACTCCATCATCTACATTGCTGACGGGCGATCCGGGTATTACGATGTATAACTCGAAATTCAAAATTTACCCCGACAGCGCTGTTGGGGCGATCCAGAAATATGCTTACAATGCGGTAACTACATATTGTCAGCTCAGATCGGGATTTAACAATTACATCTCGCCGGTAATGTTTCAGGGGCCGAGTGTGGTAAGTGATTATTCGGTGTCTGCAAACCACAAAAACTATTTCCAGTTTTCTCTTCCAACAACTGGATATGATTCCATCAAAGTAAACTTTAGCATTGCCAGTGGTCAGAATTCAACAGCCGATTATGTGGAATTGGTTTATTCGACCGATGGCGGGACAACTTGGGCCGATGCAGGCAGTTATCACACATTGTCGGGCTGGTGGCTTTATCAGAATTACGAGGTAGCCGTTTCTGCACGCAACAAGCAGAATGTGCTATTCAGATTAATATCAAACACAACCTCTACAAGCGGAAGTGCGAACTTTGCTCTCGATTATTTTATTGTAAAAGGTAAAGTGTATTCGGCAGGAACTCCTGTAAACACGACTTCTACCGTTACTTGGCCTTTCAATCTCGGAACTGCCGGACAGTTGGCTACTTATTCTACAGGTACAGATAGCTATTTTGCCTCAAACTGGGTTGACAATGGGAGCAATCTTGCGTATAAAACTAAAATAACGACTTACGGGATCACATACTCTCCTTTTATGCCCTCAGTTCAAAACAATACGGCAACTGCAAATGACTACGTTTGTTTTAACATTAGACCCAAATCCGGTTTGAACTTTAAACCTACTAAAATTACGTTCGACTGTGTGCGCTACGGTACAAATCTAGGGTCAATCAACGTTGTATGGAAGTCTGCTGATGGTACATTAACACCAATTGCAACTGGACTTTCTCCGGTGAGAGATAACTCAGGAGCAACAACACACGCCGTTTACGATCTTTCGGGCGTTACCATCCCAGCTACAACTGGAGATTGTACTCTTTACATGTACATCTATAGCTTGGCTAATACAAAACAAATTGGGCTCTCAAATATTGCTGTTGATGGAACGGTGCAAGGAACTATTTTAAATGTAGCCACTCACACATTCACAACTACTGTTTATCCTACAGGAGCTGGGTCAATTGCAGCCAATCCGGTTGGCAATGAATTTGACGAAGGAACGCAAATCACGCTGACAGCAAATCGTAATTTTGGTTATACATTTAAAGAATGGCGCGATGCCGGCACCGATGCTGTCGTTTCAACAAGTAATCCATATACCGTTACTTTAAGTGCAAATATGGCGTTGAAAGCTGTCTACAATCCTATCAATACTTATTCCTTGACATTGAATACTCCGGCTGGCATTCCAACATATATGGTTTCTGTTTCACCGGCTGGCACTGTGGTAAATGGTCAAACAGTGTACGAAGAAGGAACTAAAGTTACACTTACAGCAAGCAGCAACCCAATTCTTACTTTTACCAACTGGCTGACGGGTGAAACCAATCCTGCGCTAATAGTTTCAATGACACAAAACCAAAATATTACAGCCGTTTATAGTGCAGTTGATTATATTATAGGTTGGGATTTTTATAAGGCAGGTTATAGCAGTCGTCCTGCTGATTTTTATTCAACAGTTGATAATCAAACATCAGCATTAGTCAATCGAAAAGCCGATGGAACAGTAAATGGTTGGTTGGATAAATCAATTTTAGCTTCCGGAGGATATTGTGGCCGTGGTGCAGCTGTTTGCTGGAAACCTATGGCAGATCAGTATTATTACCAGACCAGTTTTAGTACAAAAGATTTTACTGACGTGAAAGTGACTGCGGGTATGTTGTATAATTACAATGCATATTCCGTTCAGAAATGTGAGTACTCGTTGGATGGTACTACCTTTACAACTCTAGGAAGTTATACCATGACCGGAGGTCAAACTTGGTATGATAATACGTTTACATTGCCTGCCGATGCTAATCATGCCAATAAAGTCTATGTGCGTTGGATTCCTGACTACACATCTACTTTAGTGGGTGCAAATGCACCACTAAACGATGGAACATCTATGTCAAGTATCTATGTGACTGCTACCGCAGCAATCTTTAATGATGGTGTTGCACCGGTGCTTTCAAGTTCTGTGCCTGCTGCCAGTGCAACAAATGCTTCTGCTACGGGCAAAGTCGTGCTTACATTCGATGAAAAAGTAATGCTCACTTCAGGTTCGGTTGTGGCAACATTGGGAAGCAAAACATTAACTCCGGCTGTTTCGGGCAAAACCATTACATTTGCTTATACCGGGTTGGATTACAATACCGGATATACGTTTAACTTGCCAGCAAATTCAGTTTCCGATTTAGCCGGAAATACAATGACATCGCCAATTTCAGTTGCCTTTACAACTATGGTTCGCACACAACCGGCAGCGAAACTTTTCGACTTTGTGGTAGCCAAAGATGGCAGTGGAAACGGTACAACTATTCAATCAGCCTTTGATGCAGTACCGGCAGGCAATTCAACTCCTTATTTGATTTATGTAAAAAATGGCACTTACAGTGAATATGCTTCATTGGCAAGCAATAAAGGTAATGTTCGCCTTATCGGTCAGAGCCGCGATGGTGTAATTATCACCGGAGCGCGTTACAGTGGATTAGTTTCCAATGGAATTACTTATGGTACAAGCACTTGTCAAACACTTGAACTATTGCCAAATGATACTTATGTTGAAAATATAACTATCAGCAATACATCCGGACTTACTGCCGGACAGGCAGTGGCTCTGAAAGCCAATGGTGATCGTTGTGCTTTTAAAAACGTAAAACT
>Ga0209123_1003762_pt1 | contig 11043 bp, 8 predicted proteins | sample BarGraIncu00431A_FD_184500 | JGI IMG/M metagenome (GOLD analysis project Ga0209123, IMG submission 184500) | Arctic peat soil microbial communities from Barrow, Alaska, USA - Barrow Graham LP Incubations 004-31A (SPAdes) (version 2) | ecosystem: Environmental > Terrestrial > Soil > Wetlands >...
CCGCGGGCAAGCCACCGAACGCGACCAGATTCGGGTCATCAAAAACCGGTTCAATGATGTGGCAGACTCGCACTACGAATGCTCCTGTCAAGCAGCGGATCAGAACCTCAAGCAGTCCTATCCTTGCTTGTCACAGGAGCATTCGCCATCAGACCCGCCCTACAGGCCCGGCGCATCCAGGCTCAGTCAAAGACCTCAACGCCAAGATCCGTGCCTTCGTCACCGGCTGGAACGACCGCCGCCCCCCCTTCGTCTGGACCAAGACCACAGACGACATCCTCAAGAAAGCCAACTGTCAGACGACTTCAAACACGGACCACTAGCTGTCCGCGATCAGCACCGTTGGTCGACAACTCCAGCCCGACGTCGCTACGAGTGAGCAGCTCGTTCACGCGCCACAGATATACCCGCTGTCCAGCTCGCCGATCATGATCGCTGTAGTCCCAGTCGCCGCAGTACGCGTGCCAGGACGCCTTACGCGGCCCGGCGACCCAGTCGAAGAAGCCCTCGTCACGGGCGAGGACGGAGGCGATCCGCAGCGCGTAGCACTTCTTCCCGAGCAGGGCGTTGCCGCCGTAGCCGGAACCGTAGGACCAGATCTCGTGGGTCTCGGGGAAGTGGGTGATGTACTTGTCGTCGTTGCACGGCCAGGGCACGTCCGCGCGGGCGTTTCCGTCGGGATCCACCAGCGGGTAGCCGACGCTGTGAACGGCGGGCACACCCAGGTGGCTCCACCGGCGATCGCTTCCAGGGCAGGTGCCGATGCGGGTCATGATCCGCATGTTGGCCACGACGTAGGGGGAGTCGGTGATCTCGATGCCGAGCTTGCTGATCTCGCCGCCCAGCGGACCCATCGAGAACGGGATCACGTACATCGTCCGGCCGCGCATGCAGCCGGCGAACAACCAGCCCAGCGTCTTCTTCATCTCAGCCGGGTCGGCCCAGTTGTTCGTCGGGCCGGCGTCCTCCGGCTTCTCCGAGCAGATGAAGGTGCGCGACTCGACCCGCGCAACGTCGGACGGCTCGGAGCGGGCCAGGTAGCAGCCCGGCCGCTTTTCGGGGTTCAGCTTGATGAACGTACCGGTTGCGACCATCTCGGAATAGAGCCGATCCCGCTCTTCCACCGACCCGTCGCACCAGTAGACGGCATCGGGCTTTGTGAGCTCAGCCACCCCGGTAACCCAGGTCACCAGGTCCTCCGGTGCGTTCATAGGAGCGGTACTTGCGATCGTGGTCACTTCCAGAGCCATTGGGGTCTCCTAGGCGTTCTCTTAACAATTGGTAAATCGCGCAACAGCCAGTCCGAATTCCCGACTACCTGTCGTGTGCGATCTAGCGCGGCTCCGCCAAGAGATGCGCTAGACGCCGCGCATCTCTTGGCGGGCCAGCAGCTGTGAACCAACGTCAACAGCGCTCGGTATCCGCGACGCCTAGCCACGCGCACCATCGTAACTCTCCTTCATCCCAGCCAGCGGGCGCGCCAAATGGTGAAACACATCACACCGGTTCTTTCCCCGCGAGACGTGAGAAGTCACTCAGGAACGGCCACCAGCGCATGCCAACACACGTAATCTTTCTGCGAACGGGTTCTCCGACAACGACACTATGAAGGTCTCGACGCCGTGATTCTCGAGTGATGAACGAGCGTCTCCGGTTATTCCATCATCATCGGTGACAATCTCGTCCATCGTCGAGCACGCCGGCACTCGCTATCGAGCGAGGTCGCAAACTCGCTCGAGTTGGAAATCCAGACCACTTCGTCCGCCGCGCCCACAAGCGCACCCTTTGTCACTGCATCTTCGTCGCCACCACAATAGACACCGCCGTCAGCGATACTGGTGGCCGAGAGAAACAACGGGAAGGGCATTTCTGGCGCCGCGGTCCGATCCCGCCCGACCTGGTTTCCGACAGTGCCGATCTGAGCCGCCGGCACGGTCCGACTGATGCAGACCCAGGCCCGCGGAGGACTCACCAGCGGACCCGTTCGAGGCAGCCGCTCATCTGGGTCCGGGCCTCGGAGCTAGTCACCACGGCTGCCCACCGCGTCAGCTCTTGCCTGGAAGTTCTCGTCGTGACAAGCGGCCGAGGCCAACTGGTGGAACGACAGAGTCTGGCCGACGATGTGGGTTGAGGGTCGACCACCGTTGAGCCCGGCCTTGATGAGCTCGACAGACAGCTGGTTGTGCTCGGCGATTGTGGATGCCAGCACTTTGGCCTCGTCCACGAGGGACTCCGCCGGCACGACCTTGTTGACTAGGCCGGTACGGACGGCTTCCTCGGTGCTGACACGCCGTCCAGTCAGGGCCCACTCTTTGGCGATGCCCAGGCCAACGAGTTCAGGGAGCCGCTGGAGACCGCCCGCCCCGGGTAACGTGCCCAGGCCTACCTCGGGAAATGCGAAGGTCGCACCCTCGGCAGCGATACGAAGGTCGCAGGCCAAGGCGAGTTCGAGGCCCCCGCCCAGGGCGTAGCCGTGAATCGCTGCGATTGAGGGCTTGCGGGCCCCAGCCACTGCGTTCTTGGCGCCCATGTCTAGCGCGATGTAGTCGCGGGCTCCCTGGCCGGTGAGTGTCCGAGTGATCTTGACGTCTGAACCGGCGCAGAATGCCCGCTCGCCGGCACCGTGGAGGACCACGACCCTGGTCGCTTCATCAGCGTCGGCACGACGGAAGGCGTCGATGAGCTCATTATGCATCTGAGGGTTGGCCGCGTTGAGCACCGCGGGACGGTTGAGCGTGACGATCGTAACCATGTGTTCGTCGGTCTCAACGAGGAGGGTTTCGTAATCTGGCCATTCCATGGTGGATCTCCTAACGGGTTCGGACGGCGGTCAAGGTGAGGGGTTCATCGGTGAAGACGATCGCGGGCATGGTGCCTACGTTTGGGGCGATGCGGAGGTCGAAGCCCACGGCGGGGCGGATGTCACGGTCAATGTCGATGCCTGGGGCGACCTCGGTCAGGACTATGCCGCCCGCGTCGAGCTGGAAGACGGCGCGTTCCGTCACGAACGTCACGCGCTGACCCTTCTTGAGCGCCTGTGCGCCGCTAAGGGTCACCTCCTCCACTTCCCGAACGTACTTGTGGTGTCGGCCCTCCTGGGTTACCACCAACTGCCCTTCTCGAACCTCGGCAGCGAGTCCGCCCGCGGTCAGGGTCCCGCAGATGACGATCCTGGCAGTTCGGTCCGCGATGTCGGAGAACCCGCCGGTGCCGACCCACTGGTTGCCGAACTTGGACACGTTGACGTTGCCGTGGCAATCGACCTCGCCAGCTCCGAGGAATGTCACGTCCAGGAGTCCAGCGTCGTAGAAGGCGAACTGGAAGGAGGAGTCCATGATGGCTCCAGGGTTGACGGCAGGCACGAACGAGCCGCCGATCGCGGATGTCATGAGGCCGCCAAAGATGCCATGCTCGTTGGTGAACGTCACGGCGTCCTCCCAGCCGTAGAGGTAGGACATGACCGGCAGGCCGGTCGGGAGGCCGGCGCCAAGGTTGACCACGTCGCCTTGAACCAACTCGAGGGCAGCCCGGCGCAGGATGATCCGGCTTGGTCCTCCCGGGGGTGGCTTCAGGTAGCTCAGCGGGTCCTTGGCAGCTCCGACGTAGACGGGGTTGAAGCCGTCACCGTAGCCGGGGAATGGTTTGGTGGTTGTGAGCTGCTGCTGGGAGGGGTTGACGACAACGTAGTCGACCAGAGGTCCGGGGATCTTGACCAACCGAGAGTCTAGGCTGCCCTGTGTCACGACGCGGCGAACTTGGGCGATAACAAGGCCGCCGTTGGCCTTCGCGGCGAGGGCCATATCGAGTACCCCGAGAGTGTTGGTCTCTTCTTCCATTGAGAGGTAGCCCGCTTCGTCCGCTGCGGTGGCCCGGATGAGGGCGATATTGGCCTCCGAGGCGGGGTAGAAGAGGTATTCGGTGCCCTGGATCTCGGCGGTTTCGGCGATGGTTCTGTTGGAGCGGTCGTTCATGCGACCACCGTCCAACCGTGGATCGAGGAAGGTCCCGATCCCGACCGTTGTGAAGACTCCGGGCTTCTTCGAGCCGGCTGCGTGGAGGGTCTGGAGTATTGTGCCCATGCCGATCATGTAGCCCTCGATTTCGCCGCGGCGGAGCATCTCGACGAAAGCCGGGTGCCGGACGATGCTCAGCGACGATCCGAGGAAGGTCTTGAGCATGCCGGGGTGAGCGAAGGTGTTGAGACCGCCTATGCCGGGGCGCTCTCCCACCATCTGGGTTGACGTCAGAGTGAGATTGGCCGGGTGTTGTTCGGCGACGTAACGGTCCTCCAGTGCTTGGAGGAGGACATCGGGCTCGAGCACCGGCCCGGTTCCGCAGACGACGAGGTGGGCCTCGTCGGTAATCAGGGTGGCGGCTTCGGCCGCTGTCACGATCTTCATTGTTACTCCCCGAAATCAGTTGGTTGTGAACGTGCATGACAAGATCGGGCTCGCGCGCGGAGCCTTCGACGGTCCACTGGGCCGGGCAGCTCACATGCCTTGGCTGACCGGATGGTCGAGACTCGCCGCTAGATGACCGTCTCTCCTCCGTCGACGTAGAGCACCTGGCCGGTTATGTGCCGGGCGCGGTCCGAAAGCAGGAAGCAAATGGAGTCTGCCTGATCCTGGGCGGTGGCGACCCGGCGTAGGGGGATGCCGGGTCGGAACAGTTCGAGTGATCCGTTGATCCGTTCGTCCATCAGGCTGGCAGAGTCCTGGGACTGGGCTAGGTCGATCATGGGAGTGGCTGTGGTTCCCGGGCAGACGGCGTTCACTCGAATCCCGTGGTGGGCGAGTTCTAAGGCCAGGACCTCTGTAAGGTGGTTTATCGCCGCCTTGCTGACGGCGTAGGCGGTCTGTCCAGTGCGGGCGATCTTGCCCGACACGGACGAGACATTGACGATCACGCCGCCACCTGCTCGCGCCATGGACTGGGCCGCCCGCCGGTTGACAAGAAAGCTGCCACGCAGATTGTTGTTGAGCACGGCATCCCAAAGGTCGGTCGAGAGATCGAGGACAGGCGTGCGCGGCTGGCGCTGGCCAGCGCTGGCCACCAGGCCCCAGGGGGGACCCAAGGTCGCCTCGCACGTGGCGAACAGCGCGTCGATGTGACCCTCGTCCGACACGTCGGCGGGCACGACCATCGCGTCGTCTCCAGCTGTCGCAGCAAGCTCGACGGCCAGGCGGTCGACCTTGGGGCCAGGTCGGGCGGAGGCGACCACCCGGTAGCCCTGGGCGAGTAGGGTGTCGACGGCCGCGCGCCCGATACCGCTGCCGGCGCCGGTCACGAGCACGACACGGCCCTTACCTACCGATTTCGCCATTCCGTTCTCGGTCATTCCTTCACCTTCCCGTTGTCAGGAGTCCAAGGGAGCTGCCCTCGACCAACTCCGCGCTTATCGTCGGCACGGGATCGGCTTCGCCGGCGAACAGGTGGCGGACCGCTGCTCGGCCAGCCTCCGTTGTCTTGAGGTCGATGCTCGCGATGCGCGGCGTGGCCATACGGCCGAGGATGGTCGAGCCTATGCTCGTGACTGACACGTCCGCGGGCACGCTATAGCCCAGTTCGTAGAGCCGCTGCTGGCAGCCAACGGCGATGGAGTCCGAACCACTAATGATGACTGTGGGAGGATGCGGGCTCTGCATGAAGAAGTCCGCCGCCTCCGCACCGGTGCTGGCGCTGTAGCCTCCGCTTACGCGAGTCCATTGAGCGCCAGCATTCGCGAGGTGCTCTTCGATGGCGATGACTCGCTCGAGCGTAGCCAGCGACTCGGGCCCGAACACAAGTCCGACGCGACGGTGTCCGGCGTGCAGAACCCGGTGGGCCGCCAGCCGACCGACCTGGGAATTGTCAACACTGATGAACGGGATGTCGAGGTTGCGGGGCGAAAGCGCGATCACCTTCGTGCCGCTTCCGACCATGCGCTCGAGCAGAACCTTGAGTTCGGATCGGTAGGTTTGCTGGTCGAACCCGCCGCCGGCCAGGATGAGGCCGCCTACACGCTGGTGCCACAGCCGCTCACACCATTCGAGTTCGCGCACCGGGTCGCGCTGCATGTTGGCCACGAGGGCGAGCTTGGCCAGGGAGTTGGCCTCCTCCGTCACTGCGGCGCCGATCTGGCCGAAGTAGGGGTCAAGCATATCGCCGATGATGAGGCCGACGGTGGTCGGCGAAGCCCCACGCAGGGTGCGGGCCGCGGCGTTGGGGACATAGCCGAACTCCTCGGCGATGACACGAACTCGTTCAACGATCTCCGGGCTGACGCGACTCTTCGGGTTCTCTTGCAGCGCTCGGCCGACTGTCGCGACAGACACGTCCGCCCGCCCTGCGATGTCCAACAAGGTCGGATACCTTCGCGTGCTCATAAGGCCAAACCTCCACCGTGAGAACGTTCGCTCAGAAATATCTTAGCGTCGAGAGCCCTCTCCGGCAAGGGGTTCGCGACCCGGATGCGCTTAATAGTCGTTGAGAGAGCCTTCCTGTCACCCGTCTGGAGATCGAGGGAGCTTCTTGTCAAGGCCTTTCGCCAGGTATACACTGCGAACGTTCTCAAGGAAGAGGACTCCTCACAAGGAGGTAACAGTGAGTCCCAAGAATCAGACTCTGCCTGACCAGTCGTCGCGCTGGCACTGGGTCGACCTAACCCGCACGCTCACCAACAAGGGCCACCACAGCGCCACCCAACCCACGCCCTTGATCCTGCCCGCCACCACTCACGCGGAGTCCAGCGCGAGTCGAGGCGGCGGCTTTTCAACCGCGAGCATGCTCCTGCTGTTCTCCGACCATGCGGGCACCCACGTGGATGCCTGGCGGCACATGGACCCCGACCCCGATGCTGCAGACATCTCCAGCATGCCCCTGGAGGCTTTCGCCGCGATCGCCACTGCTATCGACGTTTCTGGCTTCCAGCCCGACGATGTGATCCCCACCAAGTTGTTCGCCGAAGTACTGGACCACCTAAGCGAGCCCGTCGAGGCCGTGCTCATCCGAACGGACGCCGTCCCTGAACCCTGCCCGGACCTAGCCTCCTACATGGGCGGATTTCCCGGTGTCGGCGCAGAGACGGTCCACCTGTTCGCCGATCGTGGTATCCGACTCATGGGGACCGACGCGCGCTCCATAGACACGGCGGCCAGCGAGAAGGCCCGCGGGGACGCCATCCAGCCCGCGCACCAGGCCAGCGTGGCCCGCGGCGTGGTGCACGTTGAGAACCTCTTCATTCCCGCCGCGATCTGCGGCCAGGTCTTCGAGTTGTTCGCCTTCCCACTCAAGCTGGCCGGGGCAACCGGATCGCCAATCCGCGCGGTCGCACGTCTGCCAAAGGCCTGAGCCACTATTCCGCTTCTCCCTTTCAGTCGCTTAGGAGACGAACCATGAGATCACGTTGGACTCGGCTCTTGCCGATTATGCTTGTCACTTTCATCATCTCGTTCCTGGACCGCACGAACATTGGCTTTGCGCTGCCCAGCATGGCGAAGGACATTGGCGTCACGGCGACGATGTCGGGCTTCGCCTCTGGCTTCCTGTTCATCGGCTACGGCCTTTCCCAGCCGGTTGGCGGATGGCTGGCCGACCGCGGGCGGGCGAAGGCTCTAGTGACGATCCTGCTCCTGGCCTGGGGCATCGCCGGCGCGGCACAAGGGTTTATTGAGACCGGTTGGCAGCTCGTCATCGTCCGGTTTCTCCTTGGCGCTGCCGAAGGTGGCATCTTCCCCGCATTCCTGGTAATCATCCGCAACTGGTTCAACAGCAGGGAACAGGCGCGGGCCAACGGCATGTGGCAGTTGTGCTACCCCCTCGCCGCCATGATCTCGGGGCCGATCGCCGGCTACATCCTTACCGCCAGCGATTGGCGTTGGTTGCTCATCCTGGAAGGCCTCTTCCCCATCGTGTGGCTGGCAGCCTGGCACTTCGGCACTGCCAACTCCCCGAAGGAGGCCAAGTGGTTGACACCGGAAGATCGCGATGCCGTCATCACCTACGTCAACGAAGGTCGGCCGACGCCGATCCACACTGAGCCATTTGGCTCCGCGGTGTTCCGCGCCCAGCTCAAGCGTCCCGTTATGATCTTCTTCACACTGGCTGCAATCCTGTGGAACATCGGCTTCTTGGCGATCGTCGTTTGGCTGCCCTCGGCGCTGGCCGAGCACGACATCAGCGAAGTGACCGTCGGCTGGCTGACCGCTATCCCCTACGCTGTCGCCATCGTCGCCCTCATCGCGATGACCCGCCTAGCCGACAAGACCATGCGCCGGTGGCAAATCTGTGTGGGCGGACTAGTGCTCTCCGCAGCTGCGCTGATCGTCGGTTCAATCGTGGCGCCCAACTCCCTGGTTGTCACCATCGTGTCGGTCAGCATTGCCGCTGTAGGGGTGTACGGCGGATGGCCGGTCTACTGGTCAATCCCGCCATCCATCCTGCCGCCTTCGGTTCACGGCGCGGTACTCGGCGCCGTGAACGGTATCGCGGTACTCGGCGCGTTCGGCGGTCCTTACATTGTGGGGTGGGTGCGCGACCTAACCGGCACGTTCAGCGCGGGCATGATCGTGGTCGCCTGCTGCCTGGTCGGGGCAGCTATCTGCATCGCTCTCGCCCGCGTCGACAAGGCAGCCTTAAGCCAAACCGCCGCCTCGACGGCGCCCGACCCGGCCGCCGCCTGACCAGCCTGATCTGATCGGTCCTTCTCCTCGTTAGGAATACCCATGCTCCCCATCTGCTTGAGTGGTCTCTACCCGGCAACGATCACACCGTTTGCACCTGACCTGTCCATAGATGAGGAGGCTCTGCTACGGCACCTCAGCGCCGTAGCATCCACGACAGGAGTCCAAGGACTCGTCGTCAACGGGCACCTCGGTGAGGTGCTCACGCTCACCCCCGAGGAACGAGGTTGGGTTGTTCGGCTGGCAGTGAAGGCCGTGCGCAAGGATCAGGTGGTTATTGCCGGCATCGAAGGGCGGACTGTCAGCGAGGCTGTCCGGGACGGCCTGGCGGCGAAGGAGGCAGGGGCTAATTGCTTGCTCGTCCTGCCCCCAATCGACGTCCGACCGTTCCGGCGGCTCGCGGCCAGTCCAGATGTCATGGGCGCCTACTTTGAGACCCTCGGACGTGCGGTTGGGCTGCCAATGATCGTCTTCCTATACCCCGAGCGCAGCGGCTCGGCTTACAGCCTCGATGTGCTCGACCGCCTGGCCTCGATTCCCGAAGTCGTCGCGATCAAGGCTGCCACGGCGGACGTCACTCGCTACGCCGAGGTCTGGGACCGGGTGCACGACCGCGTCGCCGTGCTCGCAGCCTCAGACTGCCCACCACTGCTGGGCATGCTGCTACATGGCGCGGACGGGGCGCTCCTCGGGATCTCCGTTGTGGGCCCCGAACGTTGGGCCGACTTGGTGCAGCACGTCCTTGATGGGCGGGTCTCGGAGGCGCAAACCCTGTTCCGAGACTTCGCGGAACCTCTCATGGCTGGCGTCTTTGAGAACCAGGAGCCGAAGGGCTGGGCCAGCGAGGCCGCCCGAACCAAGGAGGCGCTCGTCCAGCTGGGACTCATACCCTCGTCGCGAGTGCGTCCTCCGGCCGTCGATGTCGAAGACGTCGACCGGGCTGTCATCCGACAGTGCCTACGCCAGGCATCCCTGCTCCACGACTAGTGTCGGTCACTCTCACCCGTCGCCACAGCTCGCACCAGCGCCACCCAACGCCACTCCCTACGGACTTCGCGGTCCTCGCTCCCGCGGCCTGTAAGTGTTGGGGGTGGCTGACCTGGGGCTGGCTGGCAGGGTCGGTGTCATGCTCGCTGCCTGGTGTGACTCGTGAATCGCTTGACCTCTAGTTGGGTGTCTTTCCCGGGATCTGTCCAGCGGGCGGCGAGCGACGCCGGCCCGGTCTTCCTTGGATGGCTTGATCAGAAGCTTGCCCGACCCATTCCTAGTGGGCCGTGGCTCATTACAGGCTTGCCTGCAAGGTGCTCTTCCCGGGCCGACGCCAGACCATGTCGCCTCACGGAAGGACAACATCGCCATGACTATCGTGGCAGAACACTTCGAAAGCGTCATCGGTGTGGACACCCACGCCGCCACCCACACCCTGGCCGTCGTGACGGCTGCTAGCGGTGCCGAGCGAGCGAGGGCCACGTTCCCGACATCGGCTGCCGGGCTGGCTCGAGCGCTGGCCTGGATCCAAGGCCACGCTGGCCCTACGAGTCTGGTCGTGATCGAGGGGGCCGGCTCCTACGGTGCCGGTCTGCTCGAGCGGGTCACCGCGGCTGGGATGCCGACTGCCGAGGCGGCGGCGATGCCCACACGGCGCGGGATCGGTAAGAACGACGACCTGGATGCAGTCCGGATCGCCCGTTCCGTGCTCGCGGTCGACGTGGAACGGCTGCTCCGCCCGCGCAGCGAACAAGGCCCGAGGGTCGCCGCCCGCGTGTTGGTGGTCGGCCGGGAACAGATGGCGGCCGAACGGACCCGGACGGTCAACGCGTTGACCGCGCTGCTGCGCAGCATCGATCTAGGGGTCGATGTGCGGCGAGCGTTGACCGCCAGCCAGATCACCGCCATCACCGCCTGGCGTTCCCGGGAGGAACCCGACTGGCTCGCCGTCTGTCGTGGCGAAGCCGTCCGGCTCGCCCGCCAGATCCGCGACCTCGACCACGCCCTTGTGGTGAACCGGGCCCAGCTCGACCAGATCGTGGCTACCCAAGCCCCCGAACTCACCGACCTGCCCGGGGTCGGATCAGTGGTCGCGGCCGCGATCTACGTCGCCTGGTCCCACCCCGGCCGGGTCCGTTCCGAGGCGGCGTTCGCGTCCCTGGCAGGCACCTGCCCCATCCCCGCCTCGTCAGGCAACACCCAGCGATACCGGCTCAACCGGGGCGGCGACCGCCGCCTGAACCGGGTCCTGACCACGATTGTGCTGGTCAGAATGCGAATCGACCCCGACACCAAGACCTACGTGGAACGCCGACGAGCCGAGGGGCGCACCACCAAGGAGATCATGCGATCGTTGAAACGCTACGTCACACGGCAACTCTTCCGCACCCTGGCC
>Ga0209123_1003766_pt1 | contig 11032 bp, 13 predicted proteins | sample BarGraIncu00431A_FD_184500 | JGI IMG/M metagenome (GOLD analysis project Ga0209123, IMG submission 184500) | Arctic peat soil microbial communities from Barrow, Alaska, USA - Barrow Graham LP Incubations 004-31A (SPAdes) (version 2) | ecosystem: Environmental > Terrestrial > Soil > Wetlands >...
GGCTCAAATGGCCCGTAGGTTTGTACCAATTAGCTATTTAATATGTACTAGTACAAGAGAAAACATGAATGTTTTCACTCACTCACACGGCTTGTACCGAAAAAAGGGTACACGTATGGCAGATGAGCACAGAGACGCACTCCACATGGTACTTCTCAAGCCCCTGCCTGGCCCGTTCCTCGGCATTGGTTTGCTCGTTTTGGCGGTTCTGCATGAAGTTCATGGCCGAGGTGGAGGACGCTTGGTTACGGAATGAGGAATCGATCATGGGGTGGATTACGTGCAGTATCAGGTTTTCGATGGACCCCACCTTGGCCACCAGATAAGGGGCTTGATCTGGACGGACGCGAACCACGACCTTTACTGAAACGTCGATCGGAAAGCCGTCCTTGGAAATAACCAGGAGCTGGTCAAATCGGGTGTCATCAGTGCTGTCCCAGTCAATGGTAATGTTGGTGGTGTCGATTATGTAGGGGATGTAAGCGCGCTTGTTCAGGTAGTACCGGCCCGGCCCGGCCACTTCTTCCTGGATACCGCGAAACCCCTTGGGCACCACGTAACGCTCCCGAGCCTCCTCGATCACCACATCCCCTTCGGTCTGGGACGAGGTCAAGCGTTTTTTCATTTCCTCGGTCGGTTCTTCACCTATGTTCGAGATCAGCACCGCTACCTGACCGCGTTCCACCACCGCGACGTCGTCCAGTTCCACTTTGAACATGAGCGGGTTGATGTAGTAGGTGCCGGGGCGCAGTACGTCCAGCTGCGGCCCGCGCTGCCCGCCGCCGGCGAGGAACTTCGGGCCGTCCTGGTAGTCGTCATGAACATCGACCGACTTGGCGATGAACTCCTTCTCTGGAAGCGGGCTTCCGTCCAGAGCGGTGACCAGGCCGATCTTCCCAGCGGGAACCACCGTTGCCTCGTGGATCTCCACTTTAAACAGGTTCAAGTTGATCCGGTAAGTACCAGGCCTCAAGATGTCGATCTGTGGTCCCTTCTGCCCACCTTTCTCAAGGAAGGCTTGGCCATTTTCGAAGTTGGAGTGGCTGGGGACGCTCTGCGCCAAGAGTCGTCCCGCCGGAATTTGCGTCCCATCGGCGGAGGTAACCACTCCAATTTTCCCCTTATCGATACTGACGGCGTCACTCTTGGTGACGCGGAAAAGGTACGGATTGATTCGGTACTTCCCTGGGGGGAGGATCTGGATCTGGGGCCCTTTTTGGCCGCCGTTTACCAGGAATGCCTCGCCGTCCTGAAAGGCATTATGGCCTTCCACTACACTGGCGAAGATGCGCCCCGGCGGAATGGGCTTGCCGTCGATGGACTCTACGGTCCCGATCTCGCCGTTACTGATCTCAAGGAAACCGTATTTTGTAGCGGCGTACAGGAAGGGGATCAGAAAATGCATTCCCGGCCCGAAGGTGCGTGCCTGGATGCCGACCTCGCCGCCCATGGCGACCACGCGTCCCTGAGGCATTTTCTGGCCAATCCAGCGCCTCTCGAGAACAGCGATGGCATTTCCTGAAACGAGAACGACCGAGTTGTAGGCTAAAATCAGGATCCCTGCGGCGCAAAGCCCCAAGGCAGTGAGGAGAAGCGGGTGTGTCGCTAAGAGTGTCGCGAAGACTTCTGTCATGGTTCCCTCAGGAAGTTACTTGACTGCCGATTATTAAACCGGCATGACATAAGTCGCATATACCGCTATCTTGTGGCTATACAAAGCACTCATTCATCCGTTTGATCGGGTTGTTGCTCGTTAGAGCAGAGTTACATCTGGAGTAAATTTGTCAGTGTGGTGCGGTACCTCAATCGAACATATCGGCGTGTGTGAGCTCCTGGTGAATCTTCTCATCCACCTCAATCCATGCCGTCTTCAGTTCTTGATTGGATGAGAACTTGAGACCTGTCTCTTCCTTGTGAAAATTCACAAATGCATTAAGTTCGTCGATACAGACAAATTTCTTAGCGTATTTCAAGTCCTTTCCCCTATGCCGACTATTGAAGAATATTCCTTAGAATTATCATCCTAGACCATTTGACCTTAAGAAGGCATTAAATGAATGGCAAAAAGCATAAAGAAAGCATTAACTTCCCGACCAACCACCGGGCGGTGGCCGCCAAGATGAGAATGGCGAGGGGGGATCGGCCCGGGAGGAGACCGAAGCGACTGAGGCTGGTATCACCTGGATTCCGTTCGTTGTCTAATTCTTGCCAGACTTACTGCCGCACTCAACCGGAGAACAGCTTTCCTTTCCCGCCGAAGCAGCGCATGAAGGCGGGCAGGGTGACGAGAGTCAGCACGATTATGGCAACCACCCCGAAGATGGTTGCCCAGCCAATGGAGGCGAGCGCCCCGTAATCGATGAAGGCGAGGGAGCCGAAACCGACGATATTCGTCAGAGCCGACAGCAGCACGGCCCGGCCGGATTGAATGAAGCGGCCTTTGAATTCAGGTTCGGCGCAGTTCCTTACCCTGTGGGCAACATGGAGACCGTAGTCGCTTCCCATTCCCATAATCGTGACCAGCACCATCACGTTCATGAAGTTGAGCCGCATGTCGCACAGCGCCATCACTCCGAGCATGGCGATAATCCCGGCAAATAACGGGAACAGGGAGTAAAATATCCCTGCCGGAGCACTGAAGTGAGAACCCAGCAGAAGCAGAACGATCCCTCCTCCGATAACCATTGCCCAGACGAAACTTTGTCGTACAGATTCGGTGAGCTGACGGCTGACCAGATCGACACTGGTTGCCCGCGCCCGGAGATCGGCTCCGTGCAGGGCATCGAGAAATGCCGCTTGCCGGAATTCCGGACCACGGTAGTTCAGATAGGTGAGCAGGTGGTAGCCGCTCGGCGTATGGATCACGAGCCGTTCCACAATGCCGCGAAACGGGGAGTTCGCCAGGTGGGCGAGTCCCTCGCCGACCGGTAGGATCTCGGAGTGGCCAAGCCGGCCAAGCCTCTGGAGATAGTCCCGGAAAGGCTCGACGGCAAAGCCCTGCTGCGCCAGGGAACTGCTCAGGGCAAACCCGAGGTTACTGCTGTCAATGCCGGGGGTCAGGGCATCGATGACCTTGCGCTGGTTGCCCGCATTATTGATGACCTGCCCAAGGGACGAGAACGATACCACCTCTCCCCGCTGCCGAAGCTGTTGGGCCAAGGCTTCAACCCTGCCGCTGCGTGACAGCACCTCATTGAGGTCCCGCCCCTCGACGGCGACGATAACCTGTTTGGGGCTGATACTCAGGTGCCGCTCCACTTTCTCCTGCGTAAGGAAGGCTTCGGAAGAGCGGAGTTGCAGGTTCTTCAGTTCAGACTCGAAGGAAATGCCGGTGGCCGCAAGAAGCAGGCCGAGCACTACTGAGAGGGAAAGGGCAATGTTCAGCCGCCACCGGTGCCGCCCCGCCTCCCAGAGCGCACCAAGGCGAAAACCGGGGAGGGGCCGGTACTCTTTCAGGGGGTATCTCTTCTCCAGGAAGAGCAGCAGGGGGGGAGGAAGAAGAGCGTGGCGTACAGGGAAAAGATGACGCCCAACCCCACCAGAAGCCCCAGTTCGGCAAGCACCCGAACGTCCGACACCACGAGGGCCAGGAAGGGGAAGGCCGTTGTGGTGGCTGAGGTGAAGAGGGCATGGCCGGTATCCACGGTCGCCAGTCTGACGCTTCGGCAGAGGATTGGCCAAGACTCCGTTCGAAGTGGAAACAGTCGTAGAGATGGATCGGGTAGTCAGTGCCGAGGCCGATGATGAGTGAGGTAAAGGCGAACGAGATGATGCTGAGGGTGGGGAAAACAAACCCTCCGGCACCCACTGCCACCATGATGGCGAACACCATAATGAGCGGGATCAGCAAGGTCGGCAGGAATCGCCGATAGGTGCCGTAGAAAATGGCCAACACCACTGCCAGTGAAGAAAGAACCGCGACAATGACGTTTTTTTTAAGGATCGCTTCGCCGGTAACGGCGCTCAGATGGGCTCCGGTGCAGGATATCCTGACGGCGGCACCTTTGCGGGCCTCGTTGATGGCTGCAACCAGCTTCCTGGCGAATGCGATATCGGTTATAGGGCGGCTCGGTTCCGCAATGATGATGAGAACCTTGCCGTCGTTCGAGAGGAAATAGGGGGAGGAGCTGTCCAGGTCGAGCGCCTGGGAAGCCTCCTTGAGTCGCGGCACGACCAGATCGCGCAGGGAGAGGGGGTCGGCGGCGACGATATCGGTGACGCTGCCCGGGGTCGCCAGCTCTGTTTTGGCTTTGCGCAGCGAAGAAGCAACCTGTTCCGGTGTCAGGAGCTGCCGGAAGCGTGCTGCATCCGACGGAGCAACAAAGAGCTGGGGCCGGGTGACGGCATAGCCTATGAAGTCGGCAAAGGACTTTGCTTCGTCGGGGTCATAGATGCGGTATTAACCTTGCTGAAGGCGGGGGGTCCCTCCACGGAAAGTCTGCGCAGCTTGCCGGCAAAGACCTCGGCCTCCCTGATGAGTAGTTCCTTGTCCCCTTCAAGGAGAAAATAGGCATTCCCCGCGCTTCCCGTCCAATTGATCGTGTTCATGAAGAGCGAAAGAGGGCCTTTCTGGGGAAATAGTTTGAAAATGTCGGCTTCAAAGTTGATCCTGGCGATGGAAAGAGCGGAAAGGAGGAAGACCAGGCAACAGGCAACGAATGCCGTCGCCGGCCTCGTCGTGGTGACGAGGTAGATCCAGTGCAGGTGCTTCTGTATCAGCACGGTTGAAGCGGTAACTATTTTGTCAGACAGTTGTTTTATCATGAACTATTCCAGGAGCCCCAGCTTCCCGGCCAGCCAGCGGGTGGTGGGCGCCTGGATGAGGAGTGTTTTGCCATCAACTTGAGCCAAGTACACAACCAGAGCGGGCAATCTAAGGCTTCGGTCTTGTACTCGATCCACCTCTCGATCACGACGGGGGTGAAGACATCCCCTTTGCGTCGACCATTGAAGACGCAGGGGAATACCTCCGATTGACAGCGCATGGCTCGGCCGCATGCGATCCCGAAGGACTTCCTGCGCCAGGTGGAATTGTTCCGCGCCCGGGCTAATATCAGCATTGCCTCCTATCTGGTCAAGCTTGGGCTGGGGGACAGCGCCGAATTGTGGCAGCTACTGGTTGAAGCGGAGCGGGCACTTACTCTTACTCTTCTGTGAGTTGAAGGGGTCCGCGTCCTATACCTTGACCTGCACCGGTATGATTATCGTGGTGATTCCCTCCCACTCGAGCCGGCGCTGGATTGCGAAGGCGGTCTCGTTGTGGAGCAGCCGAGGCTAGCTCTTTACGGAGGCAATAAAACCCTTATTGAACCGGACATTAACACCGGGTGTCAGCTCCAGAGTGACCACCTGGTCGTCGAGGGCGCTCAACCTGCAGTGCATGCCGCTGGCTGTCACCACCTGGTCACCCTTCTTGAGCCCATCCAGAAGCGCCCGATGCTCCTTCGCCTTCTTTTGCTGCGGGCAGATGAGCAGGAAATAAAAGATGGCAAACATGAACACGAGCGGGATCATTCCCTGAAACTGGGACATCAAGCCACCTCCGACGGACCGCCTGCCTGCGACCCCGGTGCAAACACCAAACCCAACATGTTACTACCCCCTGTATTGTTTTGTTCTGTTAACGTGCGTATGCTGCCAATGCCATGAAGCAGGTGCCGGTGACTGCGACGCCCATGAACCATGTCGATAGTACCATTAGTGCGAATTTCATCTAAGAATTCTCCCGTATCCTTTGATAAAAACTCTTTCCTTCCTGCCAACTCTTGAAGGGCTCCTTGCTATGGTAAATTTAGCACTTCCAATATTAATATGGTATTAAATGAATGGCGAAAACCATTAAGAATGCATTAAGGCCGTACCCGAAGGGAGGCGACACCAACTCACCCCTCAGTACCTTCAAGCTCTGAAATTAATTCGTCGAATTTGAAGGTTTCCGGATTTATTTTGGCCATTCTCTTGGCGCCGATAAATCGGGCGAGGAAATACGGGGTATTCATGGCAGAGATAACCACCCGGCGGTCGCGTGAAGACGCATGAATCATGAGGTGATTGCCAAGATAAATGCCAACGTGGGAAGGAAAGTGTGCGTAGGTCCGGAAAAAGATCAGATCTCCCTTCTGAAGGTCACCGGGAGAGACTTCATTGCCGATTTCAAACTGCTCACGTGCAGTTCTGGGAAGCAAGACCTCCAGTTTACGGAATACCATCTGGACGAAACTGGAGCAATCAATGCCGCTCTTGCCGGAACCGCCGAAGCTGTAGCGGGTCCCGAGTAAGCCGTACGCAGTAGCCCTGAGCTTGTTGATAATGTCGGTTTTTCGCTCCTGGCTTTTCCTCAAATCTGCCGGGTGGTTGGGATCGGGATCGGTCAGTTCGGCAAGGCTTTGCTCATTGTCCTTCTCGCTGAACAACTCGTCATAGCGCAGACGGATTTTCTTGGCAAGCCGTGGCTCGGCGTCGGGTTTTGTGGTGGAATCCTTCAAAACCAGGGCCTGTGCCGGCTTACACTTGACCTTGGAACAAGAACCAGGGGGACCGGTCTTCTTGCCAATTCTCGTCGGGGCAGCACCTTTCCTGACCTTATGGGTTGAGATGTTCCAGTGGCCGGACCCGACGGTTTCAACCATCAAATGAGAGGGTTCCTTTCCTGGAAAGGAATAGGCATTGGCATGAGCGGCTGCGTGTATAACGAGTGCAACTATCAAAAGACAAAGCGCCTTCGGGATCTTTCTAAATGTCAGTCTTATCATGGTAAGTAATTCCCTTTCACTAATTTATCACCATCGGTTCGGCGGCTACCACCGACCCCGGGCCCAGATTGCAAACCCTTTGGCGCGGCAATCCCACCCGGTGCTTGCGCAGATAACAAATCTCCACCAGCATGGGCCATAGCTCCAACGATCCTTTGAACTGGCTGATCACATCGTCGGTAATGCGGATCAGGTTCTGTTGAAAAAAGTCCGGTTCAAAGCCATAAAAGGAACGCTCGAGGCTGTGCGCGAATGACTGAAGCGCCTGACTGCGTTCAGGCCCGGCTTCCATCCGGGCTGCCAGGACTCGGCCATGCAGCCCGGAAATCCGCTCCAGAATGCGCTCGCTGTCGTCCACCGTTACATCGCCATCGTAGTCGAAGCTGATGCTCAATTCGTCCCGGTTCGTCACGCTGTCTTTCATCTTGCGCTTGAGCAGGTTGGCGACTTCTTCGTTGAAAACTTCCGCAGGGAGCGGATTTCGCATGTAGTTGTTTTTGATGTGACATTGGGCTGCATCGACGTGCGCCGACGCCAAGCCGTCTTGCTGAATCCACAACCGATAGATGTAATCCTCGAACTGCAATCGGGTCGGGATGAACGGCGGTAAGCCGAACTCGTTATCGTAGGCGGCTACTCCGCAGTCCATGCGCCAGTTCTGGTTCGTGACGGCCGGCCGGAAGTTGACCAGCACATAAAGCTCGTTCAGGTTATCGAGACTAACCTGAGTGGGATCCGCCTGGAACATGTCGACAAAATCAAGCGCGTCAATGTCGTTGGTGCCCGACCGGTAGGTCTGGGACATCTTGACAATGGCCGTGCCGGGGATCGCCCCGGACTGAAGGAGAAGAGAGTTTTCTCGCTCCAATCCCCGACTGGCGTTGGTCTCCAGGTCCATTGCAGTGTCCACCAGCAGTTCGCCCTGCTCATAATTCTTGGAAATATCTCGCACCGGCTTGCCGATAACGTCCAAAAATGCTGACAGAATGTCGAACGACTTCTCGGTGAACCCACCGGAGCCGGCACGCATCAATTTACCTCGACAGACCTCATCATCCCCCAACGACTCGGGACTATCTTCCATGAGGGCCATCGGTCGCATATCGTCATCGGCGCTGACCATAATATCGCCGAGCGTGTACATCAGCGTATAGTTGCGGTTTCCGCCATAGCTCGGACGAAACAGATTGCGGATCAGAGGTTCCAATTTACGGTCCCGCATTCGTCCGAAAAGGTAGCTCAAGAACTCTTCTTTTTGCTTCGGCCCGACATAGTAGAGCGGGTTGTGAGTCCGAGTCTTTTCGAGGAGTGGATAGTATTTCTGCTGGTTCGCTACGCTTGAATCGTCGGAAACCATCAGGTCGAGGGAATGGCCATTGCGCCGGAAATGCTGGTCGTACGCCTCGACCGTTGCAGCGACGTCGCGCAGACGATAGGTTGGAATAACGAAAATAGGAGTTGTCCTCAACATTGACACGCCTCTCATATTAAAAACAAGATTTACGGCTTCATCTTTCAGATATGCTGGATTGTTCTTCGAAAGGGGGTAGGTCACGGCATGAAGGGGGCTTGTCATGATCAATGGTGTCATCAAGTCCAGTAACCAATGTGAGCTTATTCAAACGTTACTCACAGATAGATATTTCAGGAGCCTTGAATATATATTTTTAATATACTTCTCATAAATCATCTGTATTCGATCCATCAGATTGTCAGCCTAACCATTTTGATATTAAATAGGTATTAAAAGAATGGCAAAAAGCATTCAGAAGGCATTAAGGACAGAAAGGATGTTGTTTTAATGCAGCGTGGGGGAGCTGAGTTTAATTGTCGCAGATCAATCCTGATCCTGGCGCAATTCAGTTCTTATAATCTGTTCGGCCAAAAAAAGCCGCACTCCCACTGACTGAGAGTACGGCTTTTTCTTTATTTTAGATAATATCCCTTTTCTGGGGAATGGACTTGAGGCTAGTAGTTCTTGACGGATGCGATGAAGCCTTTACTGATCTTGACATTAACCCCGGGTGTCAGCTCCAGGGTGACCACCTGATCGTCGAGGAGGGAAGGAGTTGCAGGTGTGTCACTGTTCTTCCAAAAGCCCCAGCTTCCCGGCCAGCCAACGGGTAGTTGTCGCCTGGATGAGGATGGTGAGGAGGATCGCCAGGAAGGTGACCGAAGCGATTACCTCCGCTCCGGGGACCTTCATTCCGAGGAGGATGCCGGCCAGCGCCCCGGGGATCACTCCAGTCTCACGAGTCCAGCACATGAAGAGGAGCTCCCGCAGGCTCCATTTGGCACGCCGGTCGGGTAAGGCACAGACAAAGACGGTGATCGGACGGGCGATGAAGATGAATACCAGAACGAGGAGACTGCCTCTTCCCAGGTAGCGCCCCACCAGGGAGAAGCTGACCTGACTCCCGAGGAGGATGAAGATGAACATACGCATGATCAGGGCGGTAGTGCTGACGAAATCCGCCAAGCGCTCCTGTTCTTCCCGCTCCAGCCGGAACCCGAAGGTTCTCTTGTTGCCAAGCATGATGCCAAACACGAAGACCGCCATGAAGCCGCTGGCGTTGAGGGTTTCAGCGCTGAGATATGCGGCGACCACCGCCATCAGCGTGACGAGCGGCGTGTACTCCAAAAGGAAGCCGAATCTTTCATGGGCGATGAGGAGCGCAGCCAGATAACCGAGGACGGCTCCAGCCACCACTCCGATCAGGGCGTTGGCGAGGAGACCGCCGGCGACCCTGCCGAGGGAGAAGCTCCCCCCGGTGCCGAGGATGACCCCCAGTAGCGCGAAGGTGATGATGGCGCTCATGGAGTCGTTGAAGGCCGACTCCGACACGACGGTCTGCGCCACCCGCTCCCTCACCCTCACCTCCTTGAAGATCGGCACCAGCGTCGCAGGATCGGTGGAGGAGATGGCAGCGCCCAATAATAGTGCGGTCATAAGCGGGATGCCGAGGAGATGGGCCGCGGCGAACCCGGTGATGCAGGCGGTGATCAGCACCCCTATGGTGGAGATTGCCAGGATGGTGACCCAGACCTCCTTCAGCACGCTCAGCTTCAGGCTGGCGCCGCCGTCGAACAGGATGTAGCACGAACCGAAGACCAGGATCACCTGGTTGAAGGTGGATGCGGCCCGGACGTCGAGTATCCCGGCCAGTTCCGGGCCGAGAAGAATGCCGGCTAAAAGGAAAAGCACCACGTCCGGCGCCTTGCACCTCCGGGCGACGATACCGCTCAGGGAACCGGCTGCCAGTATGATCCCGGCTATGAAGAGGATATGATTCGCTGCGTGCATTGCCGTTGATTCCAAGATAATCCGCCTTTCTCTTAAATTGTGAACAATATCCTGCTTTATCCGCGTTATCAAGTAAAATGCGGCTTTTTACGTATTTCTAACTAGTTCATCTTTTTTGTTGCAATGAATCTCTTGCTAATTTCAATATTAATACTGTTTGCTACATTGAGTATCACATAATCGTTTTCCAGCGCGGATACCTTGCCATGGACTCCATCGGAAGTTATGACAATGTCGCCCTTTTCAATCGACTCCAGCAACGCTTTATGCTCCAGTGCCTTTTTTTTCTGCGGACGGATACGTAGGAAATAATAAATTGCAAACATATAAATCAGCGGGATTACCTGCTGAAACGCCGCCATTTCACCACCGGCTCCACCTGCAGCTCCTCCAGGAGCCGCTGCCAGGGCAAAAGCCAATCCGAGCATGTTGTTATCCTCCATTTTCGATTGCCGTTTCTACAGCGTGGTCAATTTAAGTCGCACACAAATAAAAACCGCCCATTTCTGGGCGGATATTATTTGTTTTCAAATTAAGCGGATTAGCGGATTAGGGGGGTGAGAGAGAAGTTAACGGCTGTTCTTTCCGCTCCTTTTGCCTATGCCCTTACACCCCTTGCAGAAATCACTCAGTTCCGAGTCCTGACGTAATTTACAGGCGCTTGGTGACATTCGCGCATTAAATGGTCCACACCAGCCGGCATATCTGTCAAGCCATTGGTCAGCAGTCACGCACTCAGCTTTCCCTACTCCTCTTTGCGGGCAATACGGCAGGCTGTAGCCGACCCCGGCCTTACTATCGAACCGCCTCATTTCTTCCACTTCAGACAACATTTGCACGTTCATAGGTATATTATCCTTAAGCACAGCCTACCGACTCGATCAGATGACGGATGTTTTCCTTTTGCTGGACAGATAGCTCTTTAAGCTTTGATCCTTACGGCCCTCTCCCCCAATATCGCAACGATCGGACTTGC
>Ga0209123_1003767_pt1 | contig 11029 bp, 8 predicted proteins | sample BarGraIncu00431A_FD_184500 | JGI IMG/M metagenome (GOLD analysis project Ga0209123, IMG submission 184500) | Arctic peat soil microbial communities from Barrow, Alaska, USA - Barrow Graham LP Incubations 004-31A (SPAdes) (version 2) | ecosystem: Environmental > Terrestrial > Soil > Wetlands >...
ACAGATACCTACCGAACTGGTCGCAATCTCCCGACAACGGCCAACCCCTATGTCTTCAGAACCCATACTAGTCTTAGCTCGACCGTTACACATCCCTATCGACCACATGACAACAGTTGGGCTGCCACACAGCCTTACAAGACATATAACGATCTTCTCGCCGACTACCACCGAACCTTGCGACCCGATAATAATCTTTGTTCGACTGATACCGAGCCTCGCGACCCAGCACCAATCTTCGCTCAACTATTACGAACCCTTTACACTGATTATTATATCTAAAAAAGATGATTTGATACATTCTATTTTTTGTAAAATATTAAAGTTCTAATAGAATGTATCAAATGTGAGGATGGTGTGCCAGTATAGCGAAGGGACTGCCTGCAACCGAGTTGTGGAAGCCCACCGGAGCCATGCAGGTGACCACCGTAAGTTGCTGTGTGCAAAAGCTATGGTGGTGAGCGTTACGGGAAAATGAGAAGAGCGATTCACTAGGTATGTGCTATGGAGGCGAATAAAAAGGAATCACTGTTGACATGTCGAAAGAACTAGCTGCCATCAAAAACAGGGGGGAATCCCCGGTGCAGAAACAAGAAAAGACTCGACATCGTGTGTCAAGTCTCTTTTCTTGTTACCAGTGTTCCTCTTATTGCTAAACATAGAACTCAATACAAAGGGTGGAAAGATTTTCAGTACAATTAAGATTGTACTATTAAGTGTGTATGGTTCACACTTTAAAGTGATCTATATGAAGTTGTAGATTCCAATGTATTCTGCAGTAGGATCAACTCCTCGTGAAGATGACTTTGTGGACTGTCTAAGTTGTACAATGGAATCACCCTCATTCCCCAGATAGGCTTTTTCATCTCTTCGTCGATATTTTTCGACTTACGGTCAGTAACTTATATATGAAGCTGTGAATTCCATGATATGATTAGTGGGACTACCCTTTGGCAATGCTGATCAGGTGGACTATCTAAAATTTTCAATGGAATCACCCCATTTGTTATTATTAGTATACCGTTCTTTGATTTAATCTTTGTATATTACTTAATATACAAAATCATGGTTTCCATCTTAGTATGAAATGACATCAAGTGTTCTTTATTTTGATTAGGTGGACTATCTAAATTATTCAATGGAAACACCTCATTTCTTGATTTAATTTCTTATTTAAGATGATGATTGTTGTTCCTGATTGCATTTAAAAACACGTTGAGCAAATTTGATGTATACTAGTCATTGCTGCCAAGGCCTAAGCTTTTAAATTAGGAAAGTGCCGCAATGGATGCTGCTCAATGGGCGATTGATAAAATGAGTGTGAAATAAGCTTTCAACCGATTTAAGTCATCATTTCTGACCGAGGGTGCTTTCAACAACTGAAACCATTTTGTGCTTTCAAGCCTAAGTGTTGGCGAAATATAAGGACTTAACTTGGAATTCTTCAAATAGAATAAAAATGAAAATACTTAAATGAAGGCGATGAAAATTATGGGACATTTAATTAATGCTAAGGAAGAGCTTTATCAGGTACTGGCTGAACGACTCAATAAGGCACCAGAAGGTGCGATGATTAATGAAGAGTTCATGGCAATTCTTCATAATCTTTATAATGAAATTGAAGCCGAAGTGGGTAGTAAATTTCCTTTAGTTCCTATTACATTAAGCAAGATATCAACTATCACCGAAATTAAGGAAGATGAGTTAAGAATAATCCTAGATAATATGTCTAATAAAGGATTGGTTATGGACATCCCTCGTAAAGATGTAATGTATTACATGTTGGCTCCGATGGTGGTGGGCTTTTTTGAGTATACCTTTATGCGAACTGGGGATCAGGTTACGTTGAAAGAACTGGCGGAGTTGTTTGAAAAATACTTCAATAGTGATGGAGGGTTTAAGGCAATAGCCGGAATTGATACGAAAGTAATGCGTAACCTGGTTTATGAAAATGTTATCCCTGTAGCAGTTGAAACAGAAGTTTTAGACTATGAGAAAGCGTCGGAAATTATCCGTGAATCCGGGGGTGGATCAATTTCAATGTGCTCCTGCCGCCACCAAGCATCTCATCTTGGCACAGCCTGTAATGCACCTCAAGAAGTTTGTATATCACTTGGTGGAGCAGCAAAATGGCTTATAAGTAAAGGTATGGGTAAACCTGCCACAGTGGAAGAACTACTGAAAGTACTCAAACAAACGCGTGAAATTGGACTGGTTCATCTTTGCGATAATGTAATGAACAAACCAACTTACATATGTAGTTGCTGTGGTTGTTGCTGCCATATTCTTAAAGGCATTAATGAAAAACAAATTTTTGCTACTCACCCTAGTAACTTCATAGCATCACTAGAATCCGAAAAATGCGTCGGTTGTGGAATTTGCGCTGACAAGTGTCAAATCCATGCAATTACGATGACTGACCAAGGAAATGGAGTAGAATTACCATTTGTAAATAATGAGATTTGTATTGGTTGCGGTGTATGTGCCTCTATCTGTTCAACGGGTGCGTTGTCCATGGCGCGCCGATCTGTTTTGCATGTTCCCCCAAAGAACATACCAGAAAAGTTAGCAAAAATGGCTATGGAGAAAGCACGATCAAAATAATGAGGTACAGCAAATGCCAGCTCGTTTACTGTGATCTAGGGATCGGAGTCATTTGCTGTGTTTTTTTTGGAACTACTTGATTATACTAAGAGGGTTAAACTTAAGCGCTTAACGTATGGGTGATAGGTGGCAAACCATCCCTATCATTTGATTCATCGAGATATTAGTTCTCTTGGCATTACTGCCAATGGCTAAGCTTTTCACTTAGGAACGAGTCACAATATATGCTCGCTCAGACTTTGGTTTGGCAACTGATAATGAGGAATAGTGTACTTTGTTGTTACCGGAAGAATACTGAGATAATTTGAACAACCTCTGTCAACGATTTGACAGAGGTTGTTTTTGCCTAAAAACGTACAACAGAAGCGGTTCAGGAAGGCGCGTAGAAGTAAAGGTGAATTTTAAGCCAATAACGCCAAGGTGTGGTATATGTCACTAATTATATCCGGTTAAAGACAATGATGACACTGGTCTTTGTTAAAAATGTAGGCCAGCTAATGCGCAACCGGATATTAATATTAAACCTAAAAATATAAAAGTAAGGGAAGATCATTCGATGAAAGAATTTGATGAAATCCAAGGAGAAAAGGAAAAAAATGTAGCACTGAGGCGATAACTGTTGAGGCAGAAGTTATTAATCCTGTACCATAACCCACTATTGAGCGTTTGTGTAATACTAAAACGTCAACGGTTATAAAGTCAACCGTTCATATGCTTCCCATCATTTCAAGCCCTGGTAAAGGGTTAGAGGTTATGGGGCGGTGTTGGCACGTTTATTGCAATTATAAGAATAGCGTGGGGTTACATGAACGGTGATTTTAATCTTATGGCAGAAAATTTATTTATGCAACCAACACCTTGCGGAACCACTTGAAAAAGGTTGAGGAAATTCTTGGTGTGGATTTTCAAAAAATGGAGAGTCTGCTGACGTTATCCGTTGCCTGTAAAATCAGCAAAATGTGCAGAACCAGTCGCTGAGACCAGTTATGTTTTTTTCTATAAATTCAAATAATATCGAGAAGTTATTACAAAATAGCCTCTGCTGCTAAAAAGTATAATAAGACCATACGATAATGGAGGTGGGCCAATTGTTACGAAAATATCTACTTTGCTTTCTTGTAGTGCCAGTCTTGATGGCTGTGATGCTTACAGCGTGTGGGAAAGTTGAGGATACCCCACAATTTGATAGCGGTGTTACCAATCAAAACTATCAAGGGGTAGTCAAACCTGTTGTTCAAAAGAAAATGAAGTTATCCAGTGAAGAAGTTGCAAACGGGATACAAAAGACTCCTCTAAAATCTAGTCTAGGGCAGCAACTAACACCAGTTGTTCAGGTAACAGACAGCGTCGGTAAGGATAAAGAGGGACAGGTGAAGGACGATAATGCTGCAAAACCACAAATATAAGATGTTGAAAGAAATGGAAACACGTTACTACATATATTCTTTATTTAAAATTTATTATCAGGGTGACTGGCAGGCAATAGACAAAGCCTTACAAGCAGTCAATGATCATCAGGATGATAATGGGCAAAGTGCAGAGCCGTTGATCAATGGTTTATTAAAAAAAATATCAAAGATAAACCTTGTTATGGATGAAAATTCTATCTATGAATATAACAAATTATTTGTTGGTCCTGGGAAATTACTGGCGTCCCCCTTTGAAAGTTCTTACCGCAATCAATTAGGTCTTGTGATGCAAGACGAGACAGTGGCTGTACGCAATTTCTATAAAAAGATTGGCGTGGAAGTTAAGGGGAAAAATGGTGTGCCAGATGATCATTTGGCCTTAGAATTGGAATTTATTTGTTATCTATTGGCGCAAGCTGCCAAACAAATCGACAAGGAACAGAGCGCATCGCCTAATGAGTATTTATTGTTGTATAAATTATTTTTTGTACAACATATCAAGCCTTGGGTGTATGAGCACTGTAATGATGTTTTGCTTCATGGGGTAAATCCTTTCTGCCACGGTATGGCAGAGATATTTAAGGAGTTTTTAGAAGGGGAAGAAGGGCAAAATGCAATGTAAGGAGGGCGTAAAATGGATAAAAAATATGCAATAACTAGACGTTCATTTTTGAGGAACTCAGCAATAACAGTGGCGTCCATTGGATTAAGCGGCTCGATCTATGAGTTTTTGTTTTCGGGACTGGCGCCCGTGACCGCTGCCAAAATAAGTGATGTAAAGAAGTTCCTTAATGCTTGCCCACGTAATTGCTATGATACATGCTCGATTGTATCAACAGTTGCAGATGGCATTTTAACGAAGGTAGAAGGTAGTACCCTTAGTTCCTATACTCGGGGGAAATTGTGTGCCAAAGGATACAGTTATACTCGTAGTATCTACAGCCCAGATCGAATTAAATATCCTATGAAGCAAAAGGTGCGGGGATCTGGCAATTGGGAAAGAATTAGTTGGGATGAGGCTTATACAGAGATTGCCCAAAAAATATTACAAATCAAAAAAGAATATGGTAGTACTCTGCCGATTTGTCTGAATAAGTATTCTGGGAACTTTGATATTATGCATTACGGGATTGAAGGAATGTTAACAAGTATTGGCAATACGACGAGGGCAACGGGCACACCATGTTGGCCCGCAGGCATTGATGCTCAGACTTTTGATTTTGGGACAACTTACTGTAATGATCCTGAAGATATTGTAAATGCAAAATATCTAATCATCTGGGGAGCAAATCCGGCATGGTGTTCTGTTCATTCTATGTATTTCGTTAAAGAGGCACAAAAACGTGGTTGTAAATTGATTGTTATTGATCCAATTTTGACTCAGACCGCTTCCCAGGCTGATCTGTATATCCAAATCAAGCCAAGTACTGATGGGGCTTTAGCTTTGGGAATGGCTCGTTATATTTTAGACAATGAACTTTATGATGGAGAATGGCTAGCGAAAAACAGCAAAGGGGCCGAAGAGTTTTTTAGCTATTTACAAAAAAATATTACCGTAGAATGGGCAGCCCAAAAGACTGGCATACCAAGGGGTGTTATTGAAAGCATGGCTCGTGAATATGCCACTACGAAACCAGCCAATATCTGGATTGGATATGGCATGCAACGTCATACAAATGGTGGGCAGAATGTCAGGGCCATTGACGCACTGGCCGCCATTACTGGCAATATTGGCAAGTCTGGTGGTGGGGCTCAGTATGCCCAATTACAAACATGGGGATTTGCTTATTATGCCATGATGCAAAAGAAACCAGAAAATAGTGGTGGAAAAAGTGACAGGCTTATTAATATCAATAATTTTGGTGCTGAAGTATTAAATGCAAATGAGCCTCCCATTAAAATGATGTGGATTGCTTGTCGAAATCCTATATCCCAAGATCCAGAAACAGCTGTTGTGAATAAAGCATTTGAAGCCATGGACCTTGTTGTAACTGCAGATATGTATATGAATTCTACCGTGGAAATGTCTGATATTGTTTTGCCAGTTACGACCACATTTGAAACACCAGGAGTTAATGTATCCTACTGGCATTATTGGCTGAGCCTCAATGAACAGGCTATTACGCCAATGTACGAGTGTAAGAATGATGTGACTATTGCCATGGAATTATCAGCAAAACTAAATGAACTGGAACAAGGTTCGTGTACCTTTCCAGTCTCTGGGGATCTAGAGGAATGGGTTGGCAAAGAGTTTAACGATGCTATTTATAAACAGTTTGGTATCCAAGATTGGACAGAATTGAAAAAGGGACCTATAAAAGCTAAAACTGGATTGATTGCTTGGCAGGATGGAAAATTTAAGACGCCTTCGGGTAAATATGAACTTTGGTCAGATGAGGCGAAAAAATTTGGACATTTTCCTTTACCTGTATACACAGAAGAATTGCAACCTAATGATGAGTTTCCCTTGCGATGTATATCAGCCCATTGGAAGCTTGGGATTAATAGCCAATTCCAAAATTTAGACTGGATGGCGGCTATTAATAATGAACCTTGTTTAGAAATGCACCCTATTGTGGCCAATAAATTTGGCATTAAAGATAAGGAACCTGTCAAAATGTACAATGATATAGGTTATATCGTTTTGCCAGCAAAGATCACAGAAACAGTTTCTCCTGATATCGTCGTTGTTTATGAAGCTTGGTATAAAGGTAAAAAAATTAACGTTAACTATACGGTTAAGGCTATCCCGGCAGACATGGGAAAAAAAGCAACAGGCTCACCAGGTATGGCCTTCCATGACAATTTCGTTGCCATTAAAAAAGTGTGATAAGGAGGATGACCTGTGATGAAAAAGGCATTTGTTGTAAAATCTGATCGATGTGTAGGCTGTCATGCCTGTGAAATGGCTTGTAAAAATGAATATCAACTAGAAGCGACAATCCGATGGCGTAAAGTTTACCAGCTACCAGAAAATGAATTTGGAGTGCCTAGCAGACACTTCGCCTCTCTGGCCTGTAATCATTGCGAAAATCCTGCGTGCCTTGCAGCGTGTCCAGCGAAAGCCTATACTAAGCGCGAGGATGGCATTGTCATTCATCATACAGAACGGTGTATTGGCTGCAAGATGTGTATGATGGCTTGTCCATATAAAGTCCCTGTATTTAACGAAAAAATAAAAAAAGTAGAGAAATGTCATATGTGTGCAGATAAGCAGGATAGGGGTGAAAAGCCAGCATGTGTTGCAGGATGTCCAATGGAAGCTTTGGAGATTGTGGATTTAGACGATACCAATTTGGCTAACATGCGTAGTTTTTTGCCTGGTTTCCCCGATATAGCAATCACCAAACCGACGACACGATTTATTACACCAAATCTGGGAATTCAGGTTAGGGGGAACAATAATGGGTGAGTGGCCGGTGGTCTTGTTTACGGTCTTGTCACAAATGGCAGCGGGTGCTTTTGTGACTCTATGGGTACTTGATCAGAGAACGAAAAAAATCGGAACAGAGATGGGATCTTTTGCCTCACTAGGGATTGCGCTTATTACAGCAATTAGTTTGGCGGTATCTACCAGTCATTTAGGTCAGCCAATGGAAGCGTATCGTGCCTTAAGCCATATTGGCACATCTTGGCTAAGTGGAGAAATATTGTTATTCGGTATGTTTTTCGCACTGACAGTGATTTATTGGTATCAGTGGCATTGCGGAATGGAAAGGAAGTTTATTGGCGCAATTGGCGCTAGCGTCGCATTGTTAGCTGTCATGTCTTCGGGCATGATTTATGTGCTACCAGCAAGACCTGCATGGAATAATTTGGGGCCCATGTTTTTCTTTCTGCTAACGGCGGCCGCGCTAGGCCCATTGCTCATTTCCGTGCTATTTAAAATAAAGAATGTTCAGCTGGGTAAAAATTTATACATTTTTGCCAGCGTTGTACTGGTTGTTGGTTTAACTAACTTTCTACTGTATCTATCGACGATTATTTCCATGGGTGATATAGGGACAGTGACTGGAAAAAATATCATAATGAATGGTGTTTTTTGGCCACGTTTACTAGCAGGTTGGTTGGTACCCCTTGGTATTATTGCCTATACTGCATTGCAAAAAGAATGGAATATATCGCGATTGGTGGTGGCTTTATTTATATTAACCTTTATAGGCGAACTTCTGGGGCGCAGTATGTTTTATGAGACCGTAACAGCCTTGACGGTATTTGGTTTTTAATCGGAGGATAAAGGCTTTTTTCGCGTGCGCATGAAGAGAGTACATAAAGATGTAAAGTATGTGATGATAAGATTTTGGTGCAAGAATTTTAAAAAGCCCAGAGATGTCCCGGTTTTAGTAACATCTTAGGCTGAGATGCCCATGATCTTGTTGATGAATTCCACTTCAGAAAGGACACATTTCTTCAACCTGCCCCTTCTTGATCAATATAAATAGGTAAGATTCTGATATAATCTTCCCTATTCTACACCTTACGCAAGACATCCATGCATGTCAGGCGTTTAAGGTGAGTCTTTCAAGGAGTTACTTCCTTATTCGACTCCTTATTCGACTCATGAGATGTCAGTTCTCTTGGCTGTACTACCAATGCCTAAGCTTTTCACTTAGGAACGGGTCGCATTTTTTGTTCGCTCAACTTTGGTTTGGGCGACTTTTTTATGGGGGGCATTTACACGAAAATAAATTTTTACATGGAATTAAGAGGATATTTGCGAAAAAGTACAGTGGAATTCGGGAAACGACATCCCCTGATGGGTTCTGGTGCAAAAATAAAACTAATGATATAATTCACTAAAATCTTTGAAAATGAGGTACAGCGAATGTCACAAAAATTATTTAAATGGAAACATTTCGAGTCTAAAATAATAATACTGTGCATTCGCTGGTATCTTAAATATCCACTGAGTTACAGAATGCTTGTGGAGATGATGTAAGAGAGAGGCTTGAATATAACTCATACAACCATTATGAGATGGGTTCATCAATATTCACCTATAATTGATGAACGAATAAGAAAACATCTTAAACCAACAAATGATTCGTGGCGGATGGATGAAACCTATCTTAAGATTAAGGGGAAAAACGCATATTTATATAGAGCAGTAGATTCTCGAGGAAATACTATCGACTTTTTTGTATCGGAACATCGTGATAAAGACGCCGCAAAGAAGTTCTTTAAAAAGGCTCTAAAAGGCCTACATAATCAGCAACCAAGAGTAATCGCAACCGACAAGTATGCTGCAACAGAAGTTGCTATCTGTGAAATGATTTATGGTGGAATCCTTTCTGTCAAAGCAACAATTAGACAAGTAAAATATCTGAACAATACTATTAAGCAAGACCATCGATTTATTAAGCGAAAGATCAAGCCAATGCTTGGATTTGATAGTTTTGAGACTGCGGAGAAAACAATTTGTGGAATTGAGGTTATGCATATGATCAGCAAGGGGCAGGTTGAAGGAATTCAATGTGTCCGTTCTGAGGTTGAATTTATAAATAAGATTATGGGTATTGTAGCTTGATCTTTTGGTGAAAGATATGACAACTTCGACTTTATAAAATTTTCGCACCAAAACCCTAAACTTTGCTCCATAACCCATAACCAACTAGATGAAAATATAATTTAAATATTTTAAATTAAAAATTTCCATGATATAATGATACAAAAATTTACCATGGGGGCTTTATGACTGAGTGTATAAGGTTTTATCGTAAACATTCCTCTAAAAACAAACTCATTTTGCTAGGTTCCGCTCTGCTTATAATTACAAGCTACCTTGATTTAATAACACCGTATGAAGTAAGGTTTACAGTTCTATATTTAGCAGCAATTTTATTAATGACTATTGCTGTTTCTCGAAGAGTTCGTAATTTAATCGCACTAGCTACAATCATTATTTCTCTTTATGTTGACATTTTGAATAAACCAACGAATATGACTCATGCAATATTCATTTGGAATAGTATAATGCGTCTTATTTTATACATAGGTTTACCCCAACTTCTATCAGCTTATATTGATAGCGTTGAAAGAGAAGCCTTCTTTGCACTAAGAGATCCTCTAACTGGCTTATATAATCGGAAAGCATTTTACGAACTATGTGAAGTGGAATTACAAACAAGTCGCAGATATAATCATGTATTCTCAGTAGCCTTTATCGATTGTGATAATTTTAAATATGTTAATGATACATTTGGACATGCTGTTGGCGATATCCTACTTAAAACTATAAGTGATATATTGAAAACTACCTTAAGGTCAACAGATATCACTACAAGGATTGGCGGAGATGAATTCATAGTATTTTTTCCCGAAACTCCAGAAGTTTGTAAAGTTGTTGAGAAAATTGAAAAAGATCTGAAAAATAGCATGAAGCGTAATGGATGGCCTGTTACCTTTAGTATTGGAGTAGCAATATTCTCAAATCATCCAACCAATTTAGATGAAATCATCACCAAAGCTGATAATTTAATGTACGAAGTAAAAAACGGCGGCAAAAATGGAATTAGATACCATACGTTTTAGTACATTTAAACAATAAGAGGAATGAAAAATAGGCGAGAAATAACTATGCCCTACCAATCACTAATCCACACGACTTGAAGGGACGGTCCTTTCCCAGTCGGTCGTAGGTTCGATTCTGCCCTGAGGCACCATTTATCATGCGGGAATAGCTCAGCGGTAGAGCCTCGCCTTGCCAAGGCGAGGGGCGAGAGTTCGAATCTCTTTTCCCGCTCCAGTAAATTCAAGCCTTCGCGGGTTATTGCGGAGGTTTTTTTAATTGCCAAGGAAGAGAATTGATTATTTTTAGCAGTTAGACATAAAAAACACAGCAAATTCGTTAGGTTTGCGGCCCATACTCTACTGTATAATTAGCAGTCACAACTTTGTTAACAATTTTCGCAACTTGATTGGCACCCGCTGAGGCGCGTTTGATGACCCATAAAGTTCCCTCTTTATCACTGCAAACATTCGATGGCATATTGGTATTTCCTAAACAACTTGTTCCT
>Ga0209123_1003768_pt1 | contig 11016 bp, 11 predicted proteins | sample BarGraIncu00431A_FD_184500 | JGI IMG/M metagenome (GOLD analysis project Ga0209123, IMG submission 184500) | Arctic peat soil microbial communities from Barrow, Alaska, USA - Barrow Graham LP Incubations 004-31A (SPAdes) (version 2) | ecosystem: Environmental > Terrestrial > Soil > Wetlands >...
TTATACTATTGTTGGAGGCATACCTGCAAAAGTTATAAAGAAAAGGTTTAATGATGATATAATTTTAAAATTATTGAAAATTAAGTGGTGGGATTGGCCAGATGAAAAAATTCAAGCAAATATTCAATACATTCAATCAGGAAATATTGATAAATTAGTTTAAGGTTTTGTGACTAATTATTCTTATTTAATGAATCAACAATAAAAACGGAATAATAGATATGAACGCCATAATATTCAATAATGAATACTATGGCGTTTTTAAGCATACAGAAACGATTCGTGTAATTGATTTAAGAACTTATCCCCTTGTTATTTAAATTAACGAATTCAACTTAATATCTAGTATGCTGTATTACTTCTAAACTTCTTGACTTCCAAAATATTTTGAAATATAGTAATCATAGAAGGAAGTGCGAATTATAATAATTAGTGTATTTAATCAAAAGGGTGGATGTGGAAAATCAACTACTTGCTGTTACTTGGGAGCATATCTGAGTAGACATAGATCCACAGGCTAATTTGACTGTAAGCGTAGGCATCGATGATGAAACATTAGATAAAACTATTTATGGTTTACTAAGAAGTTCAGAATTTAAGAAGGAAATAATTTTAGAAGTAATACATCATACTTCTTACGAAAGACTTTCTATTATACCTAGTGATATAACCCTTCCAATTTGCATCATCATAAAGTATAGGTAAAATTTTCTTCCATATTATAACGATATAAGATATTACAGGGATCTAAACTTCTAAACTTCTTGACTTCCAAAATATTTTGAAATATAGTAATCATAGAAGGAAGTGCGAATTATGATAATTAGTATATTTAATCAAAAGGGTGGATGTGGAAAATCAACTACTTGCTGTAACTTGGGAGCATATCTAAGTAGACATGGAAGAAAAGTCTTACTTGTAGACATAGATCCACAAGCTAATTTGACTGTAAGCGTAGGCATCGATGATGAAACATTAGATAAAACTATTTATGATTTACTAAGAAGTTCAGAATTTAAGAAGGAAATAATTTTAGAAGTAATACAGCATACTTCTTACGAAAGACTTTCTATTATACCTAGTGATATAACCCTTTCAGATGCTGAGATAACTTTAAGTAGCCTTATGAAGAGAGAAGAAATACTTAAAAGAATACTCAATCAAATCAAAGATAGATATGATTATATTTTGATTGATTGCCCACCAAGTTTAGGATTACTTTCAATTAATGCATTAGTTGCAAGTGACCAATTAATCATTCCAGTATCACCTACGTTTTTTTCACTTAAGGGCGTAAAACATTTAATTAATACTTTCAATCTTGTTAAAGATAACTTAAATTCCAAATTAGAAATTATGGGAATTTTAATCACACTTTTTGATGGCAGAAAAAAAATCTCTAAGGATATTAGAAATATTCTTATGGAGACTTTTGGTGATAAAGTGTTTAATACAATTATTAGATCAGATGTTAAAATTGAAAATTCACAAGATAGTTTAATTCCAATTATATATTATATTGAGAAATCTAAAGCTTGTGATGACTATGTTGAATTTGGAAAGGAAGTTTTAAGATGGGAGCGAAAGTAACAAATAGTGGTAGTAAAGGGATTTTCGAAAGTTTAAAGAACGGAATTTCAGAGTCTAAGAAGGAAAATTCTTTAGAAGTTAAGAAGAAAAGTTCTAATGTTCCAAAGATTAAAAGGAGCTATGCTCTAACCTCAGACACAATCAAGAACCTAGAACGAATGAAATTAGATGATTTTGAGACAGGAACTTCGCTTGAATCTATAGTGGAACTTGCCATTAATTATTATTATAATCACAAACACAATAAGGAAAAATAATCTTGAATTTTAGAGTATAGGTCGGACTTTATGGTATAATACTTATATAATAAGGGGTGTGATTTAGATGGATGAAAATATACTAAGATCGATATTGAAAGAAGAGTTGAAAGAACAATTAAACCCTATTAAAACCAGTATTGCAAATTTAGAAAAAGGTCAAGAAGACATCAAAAATATGCTTATTGATTTAGAAGCCACGAATGCAACTAGGCATTCTGAAATAAGTTTGAAACTTGAAGAACTTAAAGAATTAAAACAAGTAACAAAAGAAAATTGTTATGATATAGCAAAATTAAAAGCAATAAAATAATTTAGGGCATTGATGGAGCAGTTTAATTACTGACTCTATTTTTTTGTCCAAGCTAATACAATAGTATTTTTAAGTACTTTATGTCGCTTGTAATGATTCTATCTGACGTAAAGGTACAAATTAACACATAATAACTAAATAAGCTTATATGGCAATTAAACGAATTTTTCCACTATACCCTAAATAAGGATTGCCAATGTCAACTACTTATCCACAATAAACATCAAAAGACGTGTTAATCATATTGGGATATTGGTTAAGTGAATTTCTATGTGCAACCTATTTACGAATAAACAAGGTACGTAAAAAATTTGGTGAACGATAATCTATTTATAGGTCAAAAACAGTTTTAATCTAAAGGCGACCAATCGTACTAACTCTCAATATTCCTCTAACCACTGATATTACTTGGTTAATATATAAATTACGATTAATTCGTACAAACTAAAAGAAGATTTAATCATAGTGAAATATATGCGAAAGGCAACCCATTTACGAATAATATAAAATTATATTATTCGTAAATGGCTAACCTAACCCGTCTGATGCCAATAATACAGGGGTATTTTGTAAGGGATGTCGTAATAAAAATGAATGGTTACAGGTTTGCATTGTCAACTAATAGTTTTACCCTAAAATATTAACTAATAATTCCACAACTACAGTTGTTGTTTTAGATAGTTTTAAATAAACAACAAAGTTTTAATACTTTTATGTACCATTCAAGTCGTTGATATGACTATGGTTGTGCATGCGAAAGGCAACCTATTTACGAACAAAGGCAACCTATTTACGAATAAAGTTATTTTAAAAGGCAACCTATTTACGAATCAAGGCAACCTATTTACGAATGTGCAACTTAACTTGTGAAAAGTTGTTGACAACTCGATTTGTGAAATGTTATAGTTGCTGTGGGGGCGATTGGAAAATGATAACAGATTTAACAAAAGCAAATAATAATTGGGTATATCAGAGTAATAAATTGATTGAAGCGTCATATTCATTTACAGTATTGGAACAAAAATTAATTAGATTGTTGGCAAGTATGATAACAAAAGATGATGTTGATTTAAAAGAATATCAATTTTCAGCGACTGATTTAAGTAAGACCTTAAACATTCATAAAAGAAATATTTACAGGGAATTAGATAGTGTCACAGATAAATTAATGGCAAGGTTTATAAAAATGAAAAATGACGATACTGAAGAGTTTGATAAATTTCATCTAATAAAAACAGCAAAATTACGAAATGGAATATTAATAATGAAAATTGATGAGGACATGAAGGACTTTTATTTGAAATTAAATTGGTATACAAAATATCAATTAAAAAATATAATGCAATTTAAAAGCACTTATTCGTTTAGACTATATGAATTATTAAAGCAGTATGAGGGGATAGGTAGTAGATTAATTACCATTGAGAATTTAAGAATTGGATTAGATATTGAAAAAGAACAGTATTCAAAGTATTCAAACTTAAAACAAAAAGTAATAAATGTTGCTCTAAATGAAATAAATACAAAAACTGATATAGTATTTGACTATGAAGAAATCAAGACAGGTCGAAAAATTACAAGTATTAAATTTCACATAAAGGCTAATAAAGTTAATAATACAGCAATAGATGAGGTTTGTGCTACTAATGTGATTAAATCTTTCAGTGAGGTAAATAAGTACTCTATTGAGGACATAAAGGCCGTTCAAAGCATATTCAAAGAAGAAATAACAGTAGATCAAGCAAAGTCTGTATTAACTACTGCCAAAGGTGACTTAGAAATTATTAAAGAAAAGTATACTCTACCAAGAAAAATAGATGTTGGGAACATAGTGGGATGGGTAATTGATGCAATTAAAGGTAATTATAAGGCACCTAAAGGCAAGAACAATGTTGTGGGTAGTTTCAATGACTACGAGCAAAGAAAGTATGACTTTGACAAGTTGGAAAAAGATTTATTATGTAAATATGATGATAAATTGAATGAAGAAGATAATATGAGTGTGAAGACCATGGTAGATGATGTTAGAAAAGCGATTCATGCAGAGACTGCCACAGTAGAATAATTCATAAATAAATGAATAGTAAATGTGAGATGGGGGTACAGCCGACATACATGGAAAAATGAGCCACTTTATGGATAAATACTCCGTAATGTGGCTTTTAATTAGTTTTTAGTGAAAATTAACGATATATTTCACAAAGTATATGAGTTTAGAACTAAACAAACAAATACAAGTGCTGAAAATAATGATTATGAACAAAGGCAATATAATTTTGGTGATTTAGAAATAAACAATTAATATAAAAATAGTATATAAACATTACAAATACAATACAATTTTCATGAAAAGAAGAAAAATTGTAAAATGTAATACAAAATAAATACATACTTAATTTATATTAAATAATAAAGTAATACATATTTATTGCAATTACAATAAATATGTATTATAATTGTATTAAATCACAAATGTAGTACAAAATAATTACATTTGAATGATTTTTGTAATACAAATAAAACACAAACGTAATAAAAAATATAATCCAATTTGATGGGGGTTTAGAAAATGAATGAAGTAATTATGAAAATAGGAAACGATAATGGTAATTCAGAACATGACATAAAAATAAATGGTAAGTTAATAAATCAACCTAATGTGTATGCTAAGGTCAGAAAATTACCTAATTTTGATGAAGTCAACAAAGATTATGTATTAAAAAATATTGAAAATAATTTAATTGTCACATGTGAAGATCCAAGTGGTATTTATTATCTTGGTAATTATGCGTTAAAATCAGGAAAAACAGTTAGAAGTATAGAGATTGGTATTGATAATAATAAGGTTGAAAATGATATAATATTTATTAATACATTGGCAGAAATTGCTGGATATGCAGCAGTTGAACATTTTAATATAGTTGGGAATTTTAATGATATTATATTAACCAAAGTTGATATGACAACTTCATTACCAGTATCATATTATTCACATAAAAAAGCTTTAGAGTTTTCAAATAAATTTTTAGAAAAAAAACATATGGTTACAGTTCATATTGGAAATAGTGATGCTAGAGTTGAAATAGAATTTACTTTTGTAAAAACAATTCCTGAAGGGGTTACAGCAACATTTGCATTAAAAGATGCTACTAAAGAATTATTTGAAGAACATAATAAAAAATATAGTGATAATTTAAATAAAGACATTTTTAAAAATGCTAAAGTTCTTCATGTAGCAATTGGTGAAGGAACTACAGAATATCCAATAACAAATGGAATTGAGTTTAATCCTGAATTTATTCAAGGTACTAATAATGGAGTTGGTCATGCGATAGATAAAGCGTTGGAAGAATTTAAAACAGCTAAAGGGTTATCTAAATTTACTAGACAAGATTATTCAGAAGTTATTAAAGATAAAAACCATAAATTTCATGAACTTGCATTAGAGTTAGTGGAACAATATATTGAAGAACAAGCAGAAGAAATATTGATTCATGCTAAACAAGAAATACAAAAAGCTAACAATGATATTAATGTTGTATGTGTATATGGTGGAGGTTCTATTTTAATGAGAAAATCACTTGAACAAAATCTAAGAAAGTTTTGTGATAGAGCTGAAATAAAACTGTTTTATGTTCCTGAAGAATATGCTATAAACTTAGAGTGTGAAGGATTATATAATTTCACCAATAGTAAAATATTTAGTACCTTAAAAAACAGAAGTATAGCAAGTAAATAAAACATTTAAAATAAAAGTAATAATAATGAGGTGTTATAATGGCAACAGATAAAAAAAGAAGTGGATATTCGTTTTCTCTTAAAAAAACTGATAATCCTATAATAAAAGAATTTATTATTGCACAAGATAATTTTTCAGAAACAATGAGATTTTTAATAATAAAATATTGTATGGAAAATGGAATTGAAAATGTTTCATCAAAATTGAATGACTTAATTTATAGTTTAGCATATTCAAATACTAATAATTTAAATCAAAATAAACCATTAAATAAAGAAGAAAAAGAAGTGAAAAACATTTCGATTGATGAAATAAGTGTAGATAAAGAAGATAATGAAAATATCAAAGAAAATATAAAAGATGATAAAGAACATATCCCTAAATGTTATGAATAAAAGCAAAATACAAGTTAGAAAAAATAATTATTTATAAAAATAAAGTGTCATAATTAATAAATTATGACACTTTATTTTTTATGTTTTATTGGGATATTATTTTTGATATAAGAAGAAAAGAGTTTTAAAATATCTTCTCTTTCTGATAGTGTTAAATTTTCAATATCAAAATATTTTTCACATAAAGCACCAGTTTGAATTAAGAGTCGAGTACGATCCTTTCTACTTTGTGTATGTAATGATTTTTGAATAGTCTTTTTCTTTTCTTCAAGGAGTTTAATTTTATTTTTAACAATCTCAATATCATTCATAAAGTGCCTATAAATTAGTTGTAGAAGGTTCTTTATTTGTATCAGATAAATTTTCATTATCAGTAGGTATAGTATCAATATTAGTTAGTTCAGTTGGTTTATTTAGATCAATTAATTTAAAGATATCATCTTCATTTAATGATGATACATCCCAAGATTTTAACAAGTATTTTCCTATTTCTTTTTCTTGTTTAGCTTGTAATGATTTCTTTTTTTCTTGTAATTTTATTATTTGTTCATCAATAGAACCTAAATTATTATGTTTACTCATTATATCACCTCATTAATTTATTATAACTTATTATACCATAAAAAATTAAAAAATTAAAGTTCTAATAATATCAAACCTATAGATTGAAAATTTTAACTCGTGGTGATATACTACCCCTAAGAGAAACGAAGGGCGCACTTATACGTCACTAGCGTGATGTGTGCGAAATTTTTATAAAATTTATTAAATCGTCATGCGTGAGTAAAATTCACTTCGTTCATGTTTAAAGAAAGGAGATAAAATTTATGGCTATATATCATTTATCAGCACAAATAATATCAAGGTCAGGAAGTAATGGAAATACTCGTTCTTCTGTAGCGTGCGCTGCTTATCGAAGTGGTGAAAAATTATTTGATGAAAGAAGTCAAGAAACAAAATATTATACAAGAACTGTAGAACCAGTAACAAAAATATTAGCACCTAAAAATTCTCCTAGTTGGGCATTGGATAGAGAAAAGTTATGGAATGAAGTTGAAAAAATTGAAAAGAGATATGATGCACAATTAGCAAGAGAGTTTAATATTGCTTTACCAAATGAATTGAACGCAAAAGAACAAGAAAAACTAGCTTATGAATTTTGTCAAAAGGCTTTTGTTGATAAAGGAATGGTAGCTGATATTTGTATACATAATGATAAAAAAGATAACTCACATTTTCATGTTATGTTAACTATAAGACCATTTAAAGAAAATGGAGAATGGGGATCTAAATCAAAAGAAAAATATAGTTTTGATAAAGAAGGAAAGAGACTAAGGCAAAAGAATGGAAGATACAAATCTGTAAAAGTTCCATCAACTGATTGGAATAAAAAGGAGACAATGCAATTATGGAGAAAACAATGGGAAGTAATTACGAATAAGGCTTTAAAGAATAATGGAATAAATGAAGTTATAACATGTGAAAGTAATAAAAATTTAGGAAATGAAAAACAACCAACAATACATGAGGGGTATATAGCTAGAGATATAAGTAATAAAGGTAGAGAATCAGAAAAAGTAAATAAAAATAAAGTTATTAATGAATATAATAAAACTGTAATTGATTTAGGAAAATATAAAGAAGAAAAAAATTCACATGATAATTATAAAAAGTTTTATAGAAAGTTTTCTCCAAAAGAAAAAAGCATTTTGAAAAATGCAGCTAAAGAATTAAAAATATTTATTAATTATGAAAAAGTAAATAATAGAATAGTTCAGCTAAAAAAATGGGAGAAATCTTTAAACTTTAAAGATGAAAGTATAGATAAAACAAACAAACTAAATAGAGTTGATAAAGAAGAAAAAATACTTGATGAAGCAATTAGTATTTTGGAAACTGAAGCAGATAGATTTTTAAATTTAAACTATAGTAATTTGGATTTAAATAAATTAGTTATTGATGAAAAAATTGAAATAGTTAACACTACGGTTGATAATAAAAAAATACTAAATAAGGATGAAATACTATTATTAAAAGATAAAGTAAAAGAAGAAAATTTGGAGAAATCGTTAAATAATATATTTAATAATAATACAAGATTTACTAAGTCAGTTACAGAAGATATACAACATATAGAAAAAGTATTTAATGGACTTGTAAAAAAATATAATATAAATTTTTCAAAGCCTGAAACTGTTAAAAATGTACCCGATAAAATACTTAATAATATAGAAAAAATGGTTAATAGAAAAGCTGATTTAAAAAGTTCGTTGAAAATTATAAATAATATATATGATATTAAATTAGCTAAAATGTATCCTGAATGGGAAAGTAGAGTGAATTTAAAATTAGAAGAAAAAGAATTGTTTATTATGAGTAAAGAATACTTTGGTAAAACATTAATGCCAGATGATTTTAAAAACGTAACTTGTAAATATAATTCACTACAACAAGAAGAAATTTTAAATATCTTGGATATAAATAATAATGAAAAGCTTAAAGAAAAATATCCTGATTTTAAAACAAATGAAGTGTACAAAAATATGTTTTATATGGAATGTCATTCGAATGAAAAATTAAATGAAGCATCCCAAAACTTAGTCAAAAATTATTTTAACAAAGATAACTTTATGAAAGATTTTAAAGTATCAGAAAAAGGACCTATTAATGAAAAGAGTAATCCCTCTATCAAGGATCATGTGCAATCCAATAGTAAAAGTTTATTGTTTGATGTAATCAGTACTTTAATAAATGAAATAGATCAGAGGTTCCAAGAAGGTAAATTTGAAAATGATAGACAAAAGAAAAAATCACAAAAGAAAAAATTACAGAACAAAAAAAACAGAAGCCAAGGACCTAGTTTATAATTAAAATCAATAGGGTTTATTTTGACCGTCAATGAGTTGCATTTAATATTATTCTAAATAGTTATAAACGTCTTATACTACTATGTAAGACGTTTTTTATATTTAGGTTATAAAATATAGCTAGCTAAATAAAAGAGGCTTTAAAAAGGACATAAGAAGATGTATATAAGCATTGCATTATATGTCTTATTTTATTTCTAATGAATTAATATATTAAGTTAACAGATATTACTAAGTTTAAATCACTTCCCCAAATTATAGAATATAAATAAAAACAAATACTCTTAATTTTTAGTTTAAAATTATGTTCAAAACAACTGAGTGAAAAAAGTACAGCTTTTCTATAGTTATTTCATATTAATTCATCTAATTACACCGAACATAAATTTATAAAAAATACATAATGATGACACCTCTCTGACATTATCAATGGGCATAACTGAAACATAGAAATACTTAAAATAAATGAATGAGGAGAGATTAAAATGAAAAATGTAGCTTTAAAAACCAAAATAATAACAGGACTACTAACAGGAGGCATGCTTTTATCATCTGTTAGTACAACTTTTGCAGCAACGGCTAAACCATTAAACACTGATGGAAAGGCACCTTTAAGAAATGAGTGTAGACAAAGGGATAATAAAAGACAACATGGTTTAGAAACAAATTTAAAAAAACTTGTAACAAACAAGACTTTAACTCAAAATCAAGCAAATAAAATTAAAGCTGCCACAATTAAAGCTAAAGCTGACAAGAAAGCAATTTTCGAGAAGACTAAAACTATGACTGATAAGCAACGTAAAGCATATATGAGTAGCAACAAGAAAGATCATATAAACCCTTTAAAGATCCTTGTAGACAATGGCACTATAACTCAGGCTCAGGCTAATAAAGTAAGTCTCGGTGGCCATCGTAGGTCTGGTGTTAATCATCATAATAGAAGAAATGACCCTATGACAAATCAAAAGGTTAAATAGTTTGCTTTAAAAATTTAGTTAGAAAATATTAAATAAAAATATGATTTTAAATATCCAAGCCTAGAGTTAGTTTAAATACTAGCTTCAGGCTTATTTTTCATATTACATTAATATTAAAATTATTTCTTCCAAGTAGTTTTCTTTAGTAAGTTGACTAGATCATTATCTGTTATAACTACGCAATGATGTTTAACGTATCCAAATGCTTTAATAATAGCTTTTAATTTAAACACCTTATCACAATGACCACAGGTTTTTTTGTATTTTATTTTTACTGTTTTATGGGCTATATCCATTTTAAACACCTCATTTTTTAATAGTATAACCAAAAAAAATAAAATACTGCACTTGGGAAGGAGTCCCTGTGCAGTATTTTTTTGAATGAATATCAACTACGTATCAATGTAGGAATATTTAAATTATAGAATAATTTAAATATTTTTTATATGAATAGTATTGAAAATATAAAATCGAGTGTACTAACCTCCCTTTGGTTGGTGTTACCGTCTTTTTTCATGGGACTTTTCCTACGGGCTACCTTTCCATTCCTTTAGTTGGTTTAACCTCTTTGCTAGTATCAAAAGGTATAGTTATATGATACATAGATAAATAAAGAAAATAGGCTCAATAAACCCACTTAATAGGTTGTAAAAGTGTATCATGTAGTTTGATATGTTTTATGATACACTTTATAATAAATCCGTAGTAAATAATTTATGGGAGCTGTAAAGAATGAATAATGTATATGCATATATCAGTTATGTGAGGTAATTAGGAATTGAGTATTGATGCGCTAAAAGCCATGCAATACCAATGATATTTCTGAAATCACCTCACATAATTATTCTCTTCTCTGGCTAAAATTATAATAGCTTATT
>Ga0209123_1003770_pt1 | contig 11006 bp, 6 predicted proteins | sample BarGraIncu00431A_FD_184500 | JGI IMG/M metagenome (GOLD analysis project Ga0209123, IMG submission 184500) | Arctic peat soil microbial communities from Barrow, Alaska, USA - Barrow Graham LP Incubations 004-31A (SPAdes) (version 2) | ecosystem: Environmental > Terrestrial > Soil > Wetlands >...
TGTTTAACGCCCACAACGGATAAGAATTGGGCTTCATTTGATTTTAAATCGTTATAATTTTGCATATTGTTTGCAAAGTAACAAATTTTATATCATATATTTATAACTTATATAACAACTAATATAAATAACATTAATGTAAACATAAAAACAATACGAATTATTTGAAAACATTTTCAATCAGCATTGACAGAGTAAAATAGTTGCGAATGAATAGTGAAAAATATATTTTCACAAGAAAAATGTTTGAGTATTTATATCAATCGAAAATAAAGAAAAAATTCTTCTAACACATTTCATTTATATAAAATATGTTTATTATATTTGCATTTCAAAATAATGTGATGGTGATTGGGACGTGAATAGGAAGATTTGATAGTTTCAAATTGAAGTGGTTGTAATTAAACTGATGAATATAAATAGTAAATAAAAGAACTCAGCAAATACGAAATACTATAATATTAAATTAATTATTTATGAAAAACATTACGGAAAAGAAATTTAATGCTTTTTGTTCAAATCGGTTATTTTTATTTGTTTTATTCTTAATTTGCACACTGACGGTCGATGCACAAGTCAAGTTCGAAAATTTCGATTCATTTAATGCTATGAAGAAAAAAGCTGCAAAAGAATCAAAGTTGATCTTTGTTCAAATGTATTCAGGTGAATGTTCGCAATGTGAAGAAACGGGTGAAAAAGGGTTGAGCAATTCTTTACTGAAAGAAAAATATGAGGCTAACTTTATTTCAACAAAGATTAAACAAAATCTCAGTTTCTTATCTTTTTTGAAAGATTCTTCATTAATCAAATCACCAACAGGATCTTATTATTTTAATAGCAATGGTGACTTGTTGTTGCAATTTAACGCGACAACTGATTTTCCTTATAAATATCTCGAATTGGCCGATCAAGCCATGAAACGTTCGGGCAAGATTAATGAATTATTTTCGCTTGAAAAAGAGTATAAAAGTTCGAAAACAAAGACTCCCGAGTTTATCAGAAAGTACATCAATTTATCGAAAGAATTTGACAGAAACGTTGATGCTGCTGTGGAAGAATATATCAGCAAATTACCCATCGATTCCATCTATAACAAGAGTATTATCCGATTAGTAATGGAACAGGGTTTGCCGCTAAATTCCCGAGCTTCTAAATTGATTAGAGTTAATAGTCCAACGGTTTATGATAGCATTTGGAAGACAATAGATTATAACAAAAGAGTAGAAATTAATCGAAAAGTAATTTCCTCAACACAATCAAATGCAATTCGTACCAAAGATGCGAGTTTGGCAATGCAACTTTCAACTTTTATTTATCGATCTTATGATACTGACTATATAAATGGCCAATTTTATTCCAACAGAATGTTGTTAAACTATTATAAATCGATTCATGATACGAAGCAATATCTCCAATCATCCACTAATTACATAAATTCATTAATAAATGTGTCAAACGAAACTTTATTTAAATGGGACCTAAAAGAGCAACAGCTTTCTTCTTCTTCGAATAGTGAAATAAGAAGATACAGCAAGGTAAGTTGCGATTACGCTGGTCAATTAAATAATATTGCATGGAGTTATTACGAAATGACTTCAGACCTGGAAGATCTGGCAAAAGCACTTAAATGGGTAAATCGCGCTATTGAAATTAATACAGAAGTATGCAAACCTCAAAACAAAGACAATTCTGCTTTATTAGATACTTATGCTCACCTGCTGTATAAAATGAATCAGTTTGACGAAGCAATCAATTGGGAGAAAAAGGCAATTGAGTCACGAAAAAATGCAGGTTTCAGTTCCGATATGTTAGAAAAAGAACTTGAAAAAATGCAAAATCGCTTATTCAAATAATTACAGAATGTACTTCTTTCCATATATTCTATTTGATTTCCTCGTTTGAATTTATTCACTTACTTTTGTGTTACAAAAATGAGGAATACCTTTATATGAAAGATCATTTACAAGATAAGATTTTTAAAATAATATCAGAAGCAGCTGATGAATTGCAACAAGAGTGCTATGTAATAGGTGGATTTGTGCGTGATATATTCCTGAAACGAGTATCGAAAGATATTGATGTGGTGGTGATTGGCAGCGGAATAGAACTTGCAAAACGGGTGACAGAAAAGCTTGGAAAGCATGCAAAACTAACCGTTTTTAAAACTTATGGTACCGCACAGGTGAAGTTGAAAGACCTGGAAGTGGAATTTGTTGGTGCGCGAAAAGAATCATATCAACATGATTCACGCAATCCGGTTGTGGAGAGCGGCACGTTGGAAGATGACCAGAACCGTCGCGATTTTACCATCAATGCTATGGCAATTTGCCTGAATAAAGATCGTTTTGGTGAATTGATTGATCCATTTAACGGCCTTACCGATTTGAAGAATTTTGTAATCCGAACACCTTTAAACCCCGATATTACATTCTCTGACGATCCGCTAAGAATGATGCGTGGCATTCGTTTTTCAGCACAACTTGGCTTTTTTCTGGAAAATAACACCTTTGATGCCATAGCCCGAAATAAAGAACGTATTGAAATTATTTCAAAAGAACGTATTGCTGACGAACTGAATAAAATCATGATGTCGCGTAAACCTTCGGTTGGTTTTGTTTTATTGGAAAAAACCGGATTGTTGGAACTTATTTTCCCCGAATTATTAGATTTAAAAGGTATTGAAACGAAGGATGGTATTGGCCATAAAGACAATTTTAATCATACATTAGTCGTTTTGGATAGTTTGAGCAAACATACCGACAATATTTGGTTAAGATGGGCAGCACTGCTTCATGATATTGCAAAACCTACTACGAAACGATTTGATAACCGCCTAGGATGGACATTTCATAATCATAATTATATCGGAGAAAAAATGATTCCTGAAATTTTTAAGAGAATGAAATTGCCCACCAACGAGAAAATGAAATACGTTCAAAAAATGGTGACCCTTCACATGCGTCCTATCGTGTTGAGCGAAGAGGAAGTAACCGATTCGGCTGTTCGTAGGTTATTATTTGATGCAGGTGATGATATTGATGATTTAATGAAATTGTGTGAAGCTGATATTACCTCAAAAAATCCTGAAAAAGTCAAGAAATTCAGGTCTAACTTCCAGCTTGTTCGTCAAAAACTAAAAGAAATAGAAGAAAAAGATCGTGTACGTAATTTTCAACCGCCGATAAGTGGTGAAGAAATTATGAAAACGTTTAATCTGCCGGCTTCTTCCATAGTTGGCGAAATAAAAATGCGCATAAAAGATGCAATTCTGGATGGCATAATCCCAAATGAATACGAAGCAGCGCAAGGCTATATGATGCAGATTGCAAAAGAACTTCGAGTACAAAAATCTTAAAATAATTACATTATGAAACGTACATTTTCAATCATTATCGGCATGGTATTATTATCATCAAATTATTCCAACTCCCAAATTGTTTATCCTAAAACATTAAAAGATAACGTTGTTGACACCTATTTTGGGGAGAAAGTCATTGAGCCATACCGATGGCTCGAAAATGACACTTCGGCAGCCACTTCGGCATGGGTGAAAGCTCAAAATAAAGTCACCAGCAATTATCTTTCAAAGATTCCTTTTCGTGCTGCGTTGAAAAAACGATTAACAGCATTGACAAATTACCCACGATACAGTTCACCATTTAAAAAGAATGGTCTTTATTTTTTCTATAAAAACAATGGATTGCAAAATCAAAGCGTATTATATCTGCAAAAAACGTTGAAATCAGAACCTGAAGTATTGCTCGATCCAAATACATTTTCAACCGACGGAACGGTGGCATTATACCAGATTTCATTTTCAAAAGATGGAAAATATCTGGGATATTCAATCTCTCGAAGTGGATCGGACTGGAATGAAATTTTTGTTTTGGATATGAACACCAAACAATTACTTTTCGATCATATCAAATGGTCAAAATCATCAGCAATTGCCTGGCAGGGTAATGGATTTTACTACAGTGCTTATGATGAGCCGGTTGCCGGTAAGGAGTATTCAAATAAAAATGAATACGAAAAGGTGTTTTACCATACCGTTAGTCAATTGCAAAGCCAGGATAAATTGATTTACGAAGACAAGCAACATGCACTTCGGGAATGTTATGCCAGTGTAACAGACGATGAAAAATTTCTTTTTTTTACAATTACCGAAACAACTACCGGAAATGGTTTGATGTTTAAGGATTTAACTAAACCTAATGCTTCGTTTACTGAACTTGCTCCTGGCTTTGCCAATGACTATTCAGTAATTGACGACGTAAATGGAAAATTGTATATTTTGACAAACTGGAAAGCACCCAAAAACCGTATAATGGAAGTTGATCCGGCAAATCCGGCACGTGAAAACTGGAAAGAAATCATTCCTGAGTCAGAAAATGTGTTGGAAAGCGCCTCCATTATTGGAGGAAAAATCATAGCAGAATACATGAAAGATGCAACCAATCACGCTTATGGGTTTGATTTGACCGGTAAGAAACTTTATGAAGTAAAAATGCCAACCTTGGGTTCGCTAAGCGGATTTTCAGGTGAAAAAGATGATAATGAGACATTCTACGTCTTTACATCTTATACTTTTCCACCAACTATTTATCGTTTCGATGCTGACAAGAATATCTCTGAAATATTCCGTAAAACTGAAGTTGCATTTAATCCCGATGATTATGTAGCTGAGCAGGTTTTCTATAATAGCAAAGATGGAACCAAGATTCCAATGTCAATCATGTATAAAAAAGGATTGAAAAAAGATGGCAAAAATCCTTTGTTGCTTTATGGTTATGGAGGTTTTAATATTAGTATGAATCCTACTTTCAGCGTTGTACGTATTCCTTTTTTGGAAAATGGAGGTATATATGCCGTGGCCAATTTGCGTGGAGGAGGTGAATATGGTGAAGCGTGGCACATGGCCGGTACCAAACTGCATAAACAAAACGTTTTTGATGATTTCATTGCAGCAGCTGAATACCTTATAGAAAAGAAATATACTTCAAAAACAAAACTGGCTATAGATGGCGGATCTAACGGAGGTCTGTTGGTTGGTGCTTGTATGACTCAACGGCCGGATTTATATGCAGTAGCTATTCCCGAAGTTGGTGTTTTAGACATGTTGCGTTATCATAAGTTTACGATTGGTTGGTCGTGGTCGAGCGATTATGGAACCAGTGAAGAAAGCAAAGCAATGTTTGACTACATGAAAGGATATTCACCTTTACACAACTTGAAAAAAGGTGTAAAATATCCTGCAACACTGGTTATGACCGGCGATCACGACGATAGAGTAATACCTGCGCATTCGTTTAAATTTGCAGCCACTTTACAAGCCGTTAATGCCTCGAAAAAACCTTCATTAATCCGCATAGATTCTAAAGCAGGACACGGAGCTGGTAAACCAATCGGAAAAGTTATCGAAGCTCAAACTGATATGTGGTCATTTGTAATGTTTAATCTGGGAATGATTCCTATTTTTTAATACTTTTTCAATTGCAAATTGTATATTTCCATTTTTTTCAATTGAAAAATTTGTCAGGTACGCTAAAATAATTATCTTTGCACTCGCTTTAAAAAAATGGCGAGATAGCTCAGTTGGTTAGAGCGCATGATTCATAATCATGAGGTCGCGAGTTCAATTCTCGCTCTCGCTACAAAAGGAAATTCAGAAATGAGTTTCCTTTTTTGTTTTTAAAATAATCGTTGAGTTTAAAATGCTTGCTTTTATTTGTAAAAAAACTTAGAAATCATAATTTAATGATCATCTTATATCTATCTCATATCTTTTTGATATTCAAATTGAATTTATTCACAATTCATTTTAAATATTAATACTAATTCGCATACTAACCATTCTATTGATACAGAGTTATTTATTTCTTTGTATTAGAAACAATATTAATTATTAATGAAAACCATATTGAAAGTTGAAAAATATTGTTCACATTTCTTCGTTTTTTACATGTTTTCATTTTGACTTTTCGTAAAAAAAACTAACTTTGCGTCTGCAAATAACCAAAAATCAATTTTTAAAATTTAATAATACATTATGAGTAACACAAAAAGAGTCTATACTTTTGGCAACGGACTGGCCGAAGGTAAAGCGGACATGAAAAATTTGCTCGGAGGTAAAGGAGCAAATCTCGCGGAAATGAATTTAATAGGCGTACCGGTTCCTCCGGGATTCACCATTACTACTGATGTTTGCACCGAATATTATGCATTGGGTAAAGATCAGGTTGTTGAACTTTTGATACCTGAAGTGGAAAAAGCAATTGCCGGTCTGGAGATATTGATGAAATCCAAATTTGGAGATATTGAAAATCCATTGTTGGTATCGGTTCGTTCGGGTGCTCGCGCTTCTATGCCGGGAATGATGGACACTATTCTGAATCTTGGTTTGAATGATGCAGTGGTTGAAGGGTTGGCTCGCAAAACCGGAAATGCACGATTTGCCTGGGATTCATATCGTCGTTTTGTACAAATGTATGGTGACGTGGTATTAGGAATGAAACCTGAAAATAAAAATGATGCTGATCCATTTGAAGAAATATTAGATCATTTGAAAAAAGCTAAAGGAGTAGAATTAGACAATCAACTTTCGGTTGACGATTTGAAAGTATTAGTGACTAAATTTAAAGCTGCAGTTAAAAAACAAACCGGACATGATTTCCCCGAATCAGCTTATGAACAACTTTGGGGCGCTATCTGTTCCGTGTTCGATTCATGGATGAACGACCGTGCTATTCTTTACCGCAAAATGGAAGGAATTCCTGCCGAATGGGGAACTGCCGTTAGCGTACAATCAATGGTATTTGGTAACATGGGCGAAACTTCAGCAACAGGTGTTTGCTTCTCTCGTGATGCTGCTACCGGCGAAGACCAGTTTATCGGTGAATATTTAATCAATGCGCAGGGTGAAGATGTAGTGGCCGGTATCCGTACCCCGCAACAAATCACCAAAGAAGGTTCACAACGTTGGGCCGTATTGGCCGGCATTTCTAAAGTTGACCGGTTGGCTAAATTTCCTTCCATGGAAGAAGCAATGCCTTCAATTTACAAAGAATTAGATGCTATCCAGACTAAACTGGAAAACCACTACAAAGATATGCAGGACATGGAATTTACCGTACAGGAAGGTAAATTGTGGTTCTTGCAAACCCGTAACGGAAAACGTACCGGTGCTGCGATGGTGAAAATTGCTATCGACATGTTCCACCAGGGAATGTTGGACGAAAAGACGGCTATTTTACGCATTGATCCAAATCGTTTGGACGAATTGCTTCACCCTATTTTCGATAAAACAGCTATTAAAGAAGCTAAACTGATTGCCAAAGGATTGGCCGCTTCTCCGGGAGCAGCTTCAGGCCGTGTGGTTTTCAATGCTGACGATGCAGCTGATTGGGCGGCAGCCGGCGAAAAAGTAATTATGGTACGTATTGAAACTTCTCCTGAAGATTTAGCCGGTATGGCTGCAGCTCAGGGAATTTTGACAGCCCGGGGCGGTATGACTTCCCACGCAGCCGTTGTGGCACGCGGTATGGGTAAATGCTGTGTATCCGGTGCAGGCACCTTGAAAATTGATTACGCTGCCAAAACCATGGAAGTGGATGGGTTGGTTGTAAAAGAAGGCGATTATATTTCATTAAACGGTTCGACTGGTGATATTTTCTTAGGAAAAGTTGCAACTTCCGAAGCTGAATTAGATGCTGATTTCGCGGAATTGATGGCTTTGGCTGACAAACACACCCGTATGACCGTTCGCACCAATGCCGATACACCTCACGATGCACAGGTTGCCCGCAAATTCGGTGCTACCGGAATTGGACTTTGCCGCACTGAACATATGTTCTTCGAAGGTGAAAAAATTAAAGCTATGCGTGAAATGATTCTGGCTGAAAACGAAGAAGGTCGCCGTATCGCTTTGGCAAAAATTCTTCCTTATCAGGAAGCTGACTTTGAAGGTATCTTCGAAGCTATGGAAGGTTGCCCTGTAACCGTTCGTTTGCTCGATCCACCGTTACACGAATTTGTTCCTCACGATGAAAAAGGACAACGCGAAATGGCCGAAGCGATGGGAGTTACTGCCAAAGCTATCAAACAACGTGTTGATGCCCTTCATGAACAAAACCCAATGTTGGGACACCGTGGTTGCCGATTAGGAAACACTTTCCCTGAAATTACCGAAATGCAAACCCGCGCTATTTTAGGTGCAGCGTTGAATTTGAAGAAAAGAGGAATTAAAGTACTTCCTGAAATTATGGTTCCGTTGGTGGGTATCGTATTTGAATTCAACGAACAGGATAATATCATCCGCAGTACTGCTGCCAAACTGTTTGAAGAAAGAGGCGAAAGCATTGAATTTAAAGTGGGAACAATGATTGAAATCCCTCGTGCTGCGCTGACTGCTGCTAAAATTGCTGCCAAAGCTGAATTCTTCTCTTTCGGTACCAATGACCTGACTCAGATGACTTTTGGTTACTCTCGCGACGATATTGCTTCGTTCTTACCGATTTATCTCGAAAAGAAAATTCTGAAAGCCGATCCGTTCCAGGTATTGGATCAAAATGGAGTCGGTCAGTTAGTAAGAATGGCTACCGAAAATGGACGTGCAGTAAATCCGAACTTAAAAGTAGGTATTTGCGGCGAACATGGAGGCGAACCTTCATCAGTTGAATTCTGCCACAATGTTGGGTTGAACTATGTAAGTTGCTCACCATTCCGCGTGCCAATCGCACGCTTGGCTGCTGCACAGGCTGCATTGAGAAATTAAAGACCCCCTAAATCCCCCAAGGGGGAAATCAGGTGAAAATTATAGAAAAGGTTGTTTCGGATTCGAAACAACCTTTTCTTATTACAACCCATAATGAAAAATTACACTGACGGAAAAAATAATAACACTGCATAGAAAAATAAAATATGTTCTGACATTTGCACGAACGCTTCAAAAAAAAACCCATCTGATAATTCTTCAGATGGGTTTTTTATTTCATTTCTTAATACTTGATTATTTTTTTCGTTCTCTGATAATTGTTTTCAATTGAATATTTGTCTGATTATATTCAAAGTTAGCGTCCGAAATAACGTTTAAAACTAACTTTGCTTCATTGCTTGGTTTTGTAGCAATATATTTAAAAGGAAAGTAAAGCGTATTCACATTGTTCTTAAGATAAAATTCTCCCAGCTTGTAATTGGAACTTGACAAAAAAGCAGAATCCATTGAATTAATGCTAGGCAACATAATATTAGTAACACTATCAGCCGATTGTGTGATAGAAAATGAATTAATATTATTAGTATATGCATTAATAAAGATTCTAAAGTTAACGGTATCACCTACTTGAATGGTATCCATTTTATAGACACCAGCCTGATCGGTATACAAAAGTTTTAAAGTATCACCTTTGCTTGTAATCGGACTTTGTACAAATAAAATTTCCGGTTTAAAATTTGAAACAGAATTCAATTCGCAAGCCGATAATGCCAGAATAATCAGTCCTAAAGCAATAATTATTCGTGTTTTCATAAATCAATATAAATTTTCTACAAAAATACAAAAATTATACCACAAAAATTGCTAAAAAACAAATTATTATTAATATAACTTCAAAAAAGGTAAAAAACTAATCATATTCCTTTCTTTTTTGGTTTAAGTCGGGGTGACAAGATTCGAACCTGCGACCTCTACGTCCCGAACGTAGCACGCTACCGACTGCGCTACACCCCGAATTAATTTGAAAAACAAAATTATAAAATTTCTCAAACATACAAATTAATCTGTTTTGAAAATTATAATTATTACTTTGTTGTTTTAATTCTGAACTTAAAAAAACTCATTGAGAACTATTTAGATTAAAATTTAGTTATTTCATTTTAAGAAATGCACTATATAAATGACAAAATCAGTATCTTTGCAAAAATTTAACTACATGTTCTCAACTGAAATTGAAAAATTCTTAGATTCAACTAAATATCCAACTTTTAATCCGAAAGCAGTTTTCTTTGACATGGATGGTGTACTTTTCGATTCAATGAAACATCATGCAACAGCCTGGGTTAAAGCATTGAATCAGATTGGATTGCCATTTACTGAATACGATGCCTATATGAACGAAGGGCGAACTGGCGCTTCTACAATCGATGGGGTTTTTACCAAAGCATACGCCAGAACAGCTACTGAAAAAGAGAAACAAGACATTTACAGTTTAAAATCAAATTTCTTTGAATCGTATGGAAAAGCCGAACGTATAGAATATTCATTGGAACTGATACGTAAAATTGAATTACAACATATTGAAATATATCTTGTTACAGGTTCAGGACAAGCTTCACTATTAGATAATCTGGAATCAGAATTTCCGAAAGTATTTGAAAAGGAAAGAATGGTTACCGCATTTGATGTGAAAAATGGTAAACCACATCCCGAACCGTATTTGATGGCGTTGAAAAAATCGGGATTAAAACCATGGGAAGTTATTGTAGTTGAAAATGCACCCTTGGGCGTTGAATCGGCCACTTTGGCAGGTTTATTTACTATTGGTGTAAATACCGGCCCTCTCGATCCGAAAGTATTGTCCGAAAGTGGTGCAAGCATTGTGTTTGAAGGAATGAAAGATTTATACGATCACTGGGAAAATATATTGATTAATAGGTAGCTGATTGCAAATTTGGGAATTTATTTCTTGGCAAATTAATCAATAAACTAATAAAACTTATAACAAAACAGTATGCAAGTCATAAAATATCCTCTTCGGGAAGAGTGGACTTCGCTCCTAACCCGCCCTGCTTTTGACAGCACTTCTCTTTTCGATACGGTTCAAAAAGTATTAGATGATGTTCGTCAACGCGGTGATAAAGCTGTGAAAGAATATACCAGCCAATTCGACAAAGTCACTTTAGAAACTCTTGAAGTAACTAAAGAAGAAATGGCAGAGGCTGAAAAAGAAATATCAATTCATCTGAAACAAGCTATCGAAATGGCACGTCGCAATATCTGGAAGTTTCAT
>Ga0209123_1003771_pt1 | contig 11005 bp, 9 predicted proteins | sample BarGraIncu00431A_FD_184500 | JGI IMG/M metagenome (GOLD analysis project Ga0209123, IMG submission 184500) | Arctic peat soil microbial communities from Barrow, Alaska, USA - Barrow Graham LP Incubations 004-31A (SPAdes) (version 2) | ecosystem: Environmental > Terrestrial > Soil > Wetlands >...
GACGAGAAGTCCCCCTGCCGTTCCTGGGGGCGGGCCCTCAGCCGTGCACTCAATGGAGCCGCCCGGCGTAGCCCGGAAAACAAAGAAGGCATGGCCGCTGAGGCCACACCTTCATCGAAACTGAAATCTTGGGTCCCGCTCGCTCAGAGCAGTAGGCGCAACAGGCGAGACCATGCATTCGCGTCTCGTGTCGCTTGGCACCGTCCTGCCGCTCGACCATTATGGCACGGCTTGGTTGCAGTTTCGGGCTATGTGGCACGGACCGCTGCTCAGAGTGCCCGTCTCCGTCGGCACACTTGGATGACCGCACTTCAGAGCTGGGGCACTAGTCGCAGTCGGCTGAGACGCGGTCGCGTCGCTCCTCGGCTGGCACCCTGCGCCGTGCAACCGGACACTCGCGCGCGGTGCACGCCCCTATGCGAGGCTGAGGCACCCGCCATCCTCCGTGGCCAGACCTGTCGCGACCAACAACTTCAGGCCGTCCTCAACTGCGGCTCGTACGAGCGAGCCAGTGTGATCGAATCCGAGAACGCGCGCCGTTGCCAGAATGAGGTCGTCACGAGAGAGCTTGATTTGGTCTCTCAAGACCAGCCTGGCCGCTTCCGCGATCTCCTCAGGCGCGATCTCGACGGCCTTGCGGCACACGCCACCTTCGACGTTGCGGCGAACCCCGACCGCATCGCTCTGTGCGTTGAACAGGAACATGCCGCTTGCTCGCAGGACTCCGCTGTCGACAGCACCTCGGGCAGCCTGCTTCACCATTCCTTGGACCCGGCTGCCGGCCCGCGCGATTCCCCACGCAGACGCAACTCGCTTGGTGGCCCTGTCGATGTGCACCGGACCCTCGGTCTTGACGACTTCAATGAGCAGATTGCGTATTTGGACGGGCGACAAATAGAAGTCGCCGCGCTGCCAGAGAAGACGAGTCTCGGAGTAGCCGGGAGGCAGATCGACCGAGGCCAGAAGGAGCTCCGCCCCAGACTCTGACTCAGACTCAGACTCAGATGAGTCCGCAGGCTCCCAGTCGGCGGGCCTAATGGGCTCGGCGTTCGTGTACGAGACAGCAGCTTCCTTGTCGCTGATGGCGCTTTCAACCGCGACCAGAAGCTTCTCGACCTCCCTTGCGCGCGCACGGAACCAGTCCGTACTCCAAATGCGATGCAGCTTCCAGCCTAGCTTCACAAGCACCTGTTCCCGCAGTCGATCCCGTTCGCGCGCAGTGGCCGCACTGTGATAGCTCGCGCCGTCGCACTCGATTCCCAAGGCGTACTGGCCCGGTCGCTCCGGGTGCACGATGGCAAGGTCGATGCGATACCCAGAGCATCCGACCTGCTTCTCCACCCGATAGCCGGCGTTCTCGAGCACTCGCGCGACCTGCTCCTCGAATGGGGATCCAAACTCGGCATCGGGGTCGGTCAAACACACAGCGTCCAGCGCAGGAACACCACGCTCGGCGTAGTCCAAGTAGTGCTTGAGCAGCCGCACGCCCTCAGACTGCGTGCGCCCGAGGTCAACGTCGGCGCCGCGAATGGAGGAGACCAGTACGACCTTCTCTCGGGCTCGAGTGACGGCGACGTTCAAGCGCCTCTCCCCGCCCCGGTTGTTGAGGGGTCCAAAGTTCATGCCGAGTTTGCCGGCGGCATCGCGCCCGTATCCGACGCTGAACACGATGACGTCGCGCTCGTCGCCCTGGACGTTCTCTAGGTTCTTCACGAAGAAGGGCTCATCAGATGAGTTGCCAAAGAACGCCTCGAGGATGGGTTCTTGGCTTCTAAGCCGCCATAGAGCGGTGTCGATCGCTGTCATCTGGGCTTGGCTGAAGGCGACTACGCCCAGGGTCTTCTCGGGAGACTCGGCTGCGTGCGCTCGAATAATCGACAGGACCTCTTGGACCTCAAGAGCGTTCGTCCGCGTCCGGCTGCGGTCATAGACGCCGTCGACGACATAGCGGAACTCGACCCCTGTGCCATTGCCGTTGAACTCCGGAGCCGGGAACGTGACCAGCCTGTCGTTGTAGAGGAAGTGGTTCGAGAAGGCGATCAGTCCCTCCCGACGGGACCGGTAGTGCCACTCGAGCATGCGCTCTGAGAGTCCCACTGTGCCGCAGAGATCCAGGATGCTCTCGTACGCGCCGGTGTCATCGTCGTATGACCCGTCCTCGTCAAACTCGTCGCTCATGGAGACATCAAAGAAGGAGGATGGCGGCAACTGCTTGCTGTCGCCCACGACAATCAGCTGCTTCCCCCTCATGATCGCTCCGACTGCGTCCTCCGGCTTGACCTGTGATGCCTCGTCAAATACGACCGCATCGAATCGCGCTGCCTCGATCGGCAGGAACTGCCCGACGGACAGGGGGCTCATCATCATGCAGGGTTTGATGGTCACAAGCAGGTCGGGGATCTCAGCAAAGAGCCTTCGTAGCGGCTTGTGCCTCCGCTTCTTCTTGGCCTCCTTCATGAGGATGGCCGGCTGAGAGCTTGCAAGGTTCACATGAGCTGCCGACGGGTGCGGCCGCCTCTCCGCGAGACGCGCGGCCAGGGTTCTGCGGGCAGCAAGTTTGAGGTCCCCATCAAGACGACGGAATTCCTCGATGATGTGTGCGTGCGAGGACGCCTCAAAGTCGCGTAGGACCGGTACCGCACCGATCCAGTGGTCGAGCCACAACGTGAGTGCCCTGCGAGTCAGAGCGTCGGCGTACTCATCCGCTTCGACCTCCGCCCCCTCAAGGAGCGACAGCGGGTCGCCTATGCCTGATGCCTCGCATGCCGCAATGGCGTGGGCGAGACGATTCCATGCGCCGAGATCGTCCACGGTCGCCGCCAGTTCCTCGACCGTCTGAAGAAGCGACTGGAGAGGGGCGTCGTCCGACTCCGCGAGCAAGAGTCGTGTTGGCGCGTCCGGCTCGAACCACGCATTAACGTCGCTGATGCCCGCCGTGACGCGGCGAAGGAGCTCCTCCACGCTACCCGCTGCCGCACGGAGGGCGTCCCTCTCGGCGAGGATGCCGGACACACGCGTCGCGAACGAATCCGGTGCAGAACCGTCAAAGGACTCCATGAGTTGCTGCGTCCACGAAAGCGCAGCAAGCAGCGCATCCCAATTCGTCTGGTAGTCGGAATACCACCGCCCGTATTCTGACCGCAGACTGTCGCCATGAGCATCTATCCATGCGCGGCGCGCGCGTAGGCTGATTGCGACCGGCACCAACTCGGAGAGTTGAGCGAAGGTCGGCTTCTTTCCCGACTGTGTCAAGACGGCGAGCTCACGGCATTCCTGACGATACTCGCCGCCGAGTCGCGCGAAGAACGAGTGATAACGCTCCGCAAGTCGAGCGGCTAGTCCGTCAAGGTCGTACTCGAGAACGTCCTCCTTGAAGACCCGTGTGACCTGCACGGTCTCCGATGTGGCCGCACCATGCTGCTCGGACGCCTCCTGCGCATCCCTGAGAAGGTCAGAGATCGATCCTCCGACCAGCCATTCACCCATGAACTCCGGTCCTTCAGCGAGCGCACGCGCAATCCTGATCATCCAACCGGTGCTCGACACCGTCAGCCCGGTCTCCTCAAGCCCAAGATCGCGAGCCAGCCCCACGCATGCCTCGATCAGGTTGGAGATGTAAGAGGCAGTCTCCACGAGCTGGCCGCGTGTAAGGCGCTGCACTTCAAGGGATAGCCCGTCGAGAGTGGCTCCTCGCCAAGGATTCGAACTCAGCGTCGCTATTGCCGTCGCGCTGCCCGCGAGGCGCGCCACCGAATCGCGCATCTCCTCAAGATGATCCATGGTCAGCAATCCCGGGTCGCTGAGGGCGAAGGGGACCTCAGGCGCGTCCGATACAGCGGCGAAGAGCCCCTCCACCTGGAACACGGACATGCCGAGAGGCGCGCGGCCCGTGTGTAACTCGATCACATACTTGTTAAGGCTCGTCCTGCGCTCCCGAAGCCGGGCGTAGTTGAACGATTCCGACGCCGCGAGGCGCGTCCCCCCGAGCGAGTAGGTTCGAGCGAGCTCGCTCACAACGTCGCGCTTGTTTGCCTTATGACTGTGCAAGGCAAGGCAGCCGTCTGCGAGCCCGACCTGAGTCAGCCTGCGGTGCACCACGTCAAGCGCGGCCGCCTTTTCGGACACAAACAGCACAGTCCGACCGAGCCCCAGGAGCTCCGCGATGATGTTCGCGATTGTCTGGCTCTTCCCTGTCCCCGGAGGCCCCTGCAGCACGAAGCTTGCGCCTGCTTTGGCAAGCTCGATCGCCTGTTGCTGCGACGAGTCGGCATCGAGTACCTGCAGACAGTCCGCCGGATCTACACGCGCATCGAGTTCGTCGGCTGGGATCTCGCGAACCTCGCCCTGAGCGGCCGCGAGCATTCTCAGGTCACCGGCTAGTGCTTGGATTATGGCGCTGCTCTCAGCTGCTTCGACGCCAGCCACGAGATCCCGGTACATGTTCAACTTCAAGAAGGAAAAGACGCTGAGGAACACATCATCGTCGATGCTCCACCGAGCCTGCCTCGACGTTTCCTTCCGAACCTGGTCCAGGTAGCCGTGGAGTGCCCAGCCCTCGCCTTCCGGCAGATCGGGAAGCTGAACCTTGAACTGGTCCTCCAGGACCTTGCGAAGCGTCGGGTTCAGAACGACATCATCGTCTCGTGGGACGACCCGATACGGATCGAGTGCGGTCTCTCGTTGGAGATCCACCGGAACCAAGACAAGAGGCGACACGATCTCGTAGTCGCTGTGATCCGCCTCGAACCAGCGCAAGAACCCGAAAGCCAGGTAGAGAACGCCGATTCCGCGCTCCTCGAGCTCGGTCTTGGAGCGGGAGCGAAGCGTGTAGAGCGCGCCGGCGATGCGCTCTACGCTACCTTCGAACAGGATCTCTCCGTCAGAGACAACGCGAGGCTTGGGCTCCGTGTCCGGAGCATCCTCAACATCGTCATCGAGGTTCAACGCCTCTTGCGCGTCGAGGCCGACAACGGTGATGGGCCTCTCACCGATGGCTATCCGCTGGAACAGCGCCTCGGCCGACGGCAACTCCACGCGAAGAGTCTGACGCTTAGTCTCCCTGAAGTGGAGCAGCCGATTGCGCTTACTCAGGTCGAGCAGTTGGCGCTTCCACTCATCTAGCTTGGCAGCTACTGTTGCCACGGTCCCCCGCCTGTCAGTCCGTCGTCTCGAGCTTACCAATAGCTGGATGCCCACACCGACATCCAGTGACATTGCGGACAGCTTGTGCCCGCGCCCATCGCGCCGTCTCACCAAGCATCTGGCGTTTCACCGGCGGACTGCACAGCTTCTTAATCACGCCCTGCGCCGCCCCCTAGAGGCGCGAGTAGACCTGCTGCCGCGGCCTCAGCTTCAGCCTTGTGGCATGGTTTGGCGACACTTGGGATAGTTCGCGCACCCATAGAACTGTGAACCCTTGGCATCGCCGCGACTGGACGTGCGCAGAAGCATAGGGATTCCGCACTTGGGACACAGCGGCACGCCTGCGGACGCAGGCACAGGGACGACAGGCGCGACCGACACAGTCGAGGGTTCGCCCCTTGGCCCCATGTAGCCGCCAACGAACAGGGATAGCTCGGGCACGCTGTAACTGCTGCGGACTGGAACGTGCGCAAGTGGAAGCCCCGCAGCCTCGAAGACGGCGTCCACAAGTTCATCGCGCGCGTGCCGATCTGGGCGCGAATGGCTCGAGTCGTCCAGCTCGATGCCAAGCACCGGACGCATCGACACCGACTCGCACAGCAGGAAGTCCAGGTGCTTCTGCGATATTCGGCCGCGAGCCCCCTGGTTCTCGTTTGGTCGAGAGACAAAGAAGATGTCCGCGAGATTCACTTTGGGACAAATCGTGACTCGGTCGTCACAAGCCGAAACAAGCGCGGCGTAGAACGATCTCTCCGCCGGTGACAGGAAGTCGTCCCGAAGGCGGTACGGCAGCGGTTCTGCGGTGGCGTGGGACGCCCCTAGATCGATGCCGAACAAACGCAGGACCGCACCAAGGCAGCCTGGCTTGGCGTTCAGGTCTTCCGCCACATGTCCCCCTCGACACCTTGGTTGGGTCTGACGACTGGCGCATCAGCGGTGGACCGCGCCATTTCCTGGTTGCTCAAAGCCTACGCCATCCGCTGGCAGAGCTGGTCATTACGGCCTCGCGTAACCTCATGTTTGGACGTGTGCGAAGTGCTCCTCTATTCGGTCGACTGCCTCGTCGGTTAGGACCGTCTGCATGTTGGGATGCTCAGTGGTCAGGCCCTCAAGGTCCTTGAGGCACGCTATCTTCGCGCCATCGTGCTCCCGGAAGTGCAGACACTGGCCGCCGGCATCACTCAAGGGACAAGCGTCCCAAGCCCACGAAGCGGAAACCCGGAACAGCAACCTTCCGCTCTTCAGTCGCTTCACGGCGATATGCCCAAGCTCCACCTGGCTGACAAAGCCCTGTGGCGAGTGTCCAGTGTAGACAAGCACGTCGCGGACACCGAGCCACTTGTCCTCGACCAGATCCTGCCGCGTCCTGCGCATATCGACAAGGACGCGGCACTTTCCCAGCGTTGGCAGATAACTTGTGCAGTTGTGGCCAAACTGCCAGTCCATGTCGTATCCCTCCGCCGTGCCGACACACCTGCCACGATCATGCTCAGCGAGCGGAATCCATTTGAACGAGCTTCAGGAAGTCGCTCTCCTGCAGTATGCGGATTGGCTGGCCACAAGTGATGAGTTGCTCTACTTTGCGGTGCTTCGAGCTCTTCTCATGACCGGCCAGCATGCGAATGTCTTGATCGCCGACGATGAGAAGCGTTGTGCGCTTCGTCACGCCCGGATCGACTCGACACCCGACAGCATCGGCAAGGTCCGCTGCCTCGCTGCGCGTCATCAGAAGCGCACCGGTGAAGACTGCTACCTCACCATACAACGGGCCATCGGGGCTGCCCTGGCGCGCGATGACATCGTGGTGGCCAGTACTCGGGTGGATGGGTCGCTCCACCCGCTTGAGCCAGTCATCAACAGAAAGTCCGGCGTTCTCGCTGGCACGAATCAGAACGGCTGCCGCGGCCTTCGCGTCCTCAAGGGCGTCGTGAGCTTGGTACCGATAGCCAATGAACTCGCACAAGTTCTGTAGACCATAACCGCTTCGCGAGAACTGCTCCCACGTGCGACGCGCCACCTTTGCCGAGTCAAGCCAGATGCACTCCGGAGCCGGCAGCCCGTAGGCATCGCAGGCCTGTCGCACAGCCACACGATCGAAGTGCGTGTGAGACACCGCGATTCTGCCGACGAGCCACCCGTTGAGCTCGGAGAGCACCTGCGGGAAGATCGGAGCACCTTCGACGTCCTGCTGACGTATCCCATGAATGAACACATTCATCCCGTCGAAGTGGTCCTCAGGATCAACGAGTGTCACCCACTCGCCGACAAGTTCCCCATCCTCGTACGCGGCAACGCCGATCTGGCAAATGGAACCCAGGCGCGCATTGGCGGTTTCGACATCGATCGAGACGAACCCCATCGCTCCCCCGGTTCTTTCTAACGTCTGGCGCGCAGGCGGCGCGCCGTTTCCCCACCATGTACGGACAAAGCACGTCAGGTTGACGGGCGCTTCTTAGGCAACTTCACAGCCCTAGGGCCTTCATGGCTACGGCCGCAGCGACCGCCTTGATGACCTCGAAGGAGGCGCTCCCGACCTTCTCGGCGACGGTGGCCTTCGTCGTCTGCCATACGGCGTCACTCCGGATTGCGTCGAGGAAGTCGTGCCCGGTCCAGGTCAGCCTGAAGATCATTGCGTCAACGCCCCCGCCCAGGTACTCGCTGACATCGCCTTCAGCGAGTCCTGCATCGAGCAGAAGCTCCATGTGTCGCGCGACGGTGACCTGATCCCACGACTCAGAGACCAGCTCGCCGGCATCGAGGACGTGTTCGTTCGAGTCTTCCACGGCGAGCAAGATCGCCCGAATCAGATCCATGTCGCGCTTCATCTCGGCCCCCCGGCTGGATCAGCAAGGCGCTTCGGCAACGACAGCCTGACTCGCCCGACCTGAAACCCTTGGCCTGCGACACGCATGGCGGTGGTCTTGACCACGCAGCCGCACGCCACCGGCGTCATCATTTGGCGAAGCGACTTCCAGTACCGCGGAGACGCGTGATCCTCGACGTAGCCGATGTGGACCCCATTGACCCAGACCTCGATCGGCGTGCGATTCCACTCGTTTGGCGGCATCGGCCTGAGGACCGCGACGAAGTCGTGATCTGCCAGCTCAGCCATTTCGCCGAAGGCGCGCGGAAGATCGCTGAGCTTGTAGCCCAAGCCGGTAACCAAGATGCTCGCACGTTCCCCGTCAATGAAGACGGGTTCAGGCGGAGCTGTCGGCTCTTGCTTCTTGAACCATGACATCGAGATCCCCCATCCCGAATCCAAGCCTAACGTGTTGCGCATGAGCGGCGCTCAGACGCTTGCCTGAGTGTAGCGCTCGCGGCGTCCGCTCGATGCGCTTGTTAGATTGGTGCGGCTACGTCAATTCGCCAGGAAGATACCTAGGCGGGGCAGGCATACACGAGACCCCGCACTCCTTCTCCAGGAACTCAACTATCGCGGAAGCAGACAGACCCTTTCCTATTGGCAGGAAGTAGCGCGTCTCCTCGATCCGCCCCTCCTCAGAATGAACTGATAGGACCTGAGCCGGCTCCAATTGCTGTTCGACGTTGGCGACAAGAATCGCGACAACGCTCAGCATCAAGTCCCTCAGCACCGGGGCTCCGCTGGCACCTTGGAGGGCCGGAAAGGACAAATCGCAACTTGGCGCAGGGTGACGCTCTGGAAAGTCGCTCGTGTACCAACTCATAACGTTGCCAACGTGGTTCCGCGGACGCAGCTTCAGCCTTCGCATGCCCGTCCCAGCGTCGCGATAGAAGCTGTTTCCGCTGTATTCGCGACACGCCACCATCTCGTTCGAGGGAATCTCAATCGGGTCAAGGGACAACGCTCTTACGTTGGGCCAGCCGCCCAAGCGAATCGCCGCGACGTCGTAGGTGGTTGAAACGCAGGTGGCTTCCGCCGTGGCCACCAAGTGAATTGGCTCGCCGTCCGGCGCCTGAAAGAGCATGTGGTAGCGTTCCCCCGCATCAAGCGGGTTGTCGCGGATCAAGTGCCCGGCCGTGACGAAGACGGGTTCCGAAGCCGCGGCCACGAATCCGGTCCCCAAGAATGAAGCGACGTGGCCGTCTGCCCCAATGACAGACAGCGGCCCAACCATGTTGCTCCAGTCCACCGTGCTGAGCGGCTCGTTCCCCAAGCTTCCCCCTACTCAATCTAACGTTGGGCGCGTAACCTGCGCGCCGTCTCCCCATCCTAGCGACCTGACCAAGACGCGTCAGGTTGAAGCGCTTGTTAGGTACACGCCTGTTCGAGATTGCTGCGCCCAACCACGTGAACCAGAATCTGCTCGTCTGCGGGACCCTCGTAGACAACCGCCCCCATACCATCGAAGGCGCCGGCCTCGGTCGTGATCCTCACGTTGACGGACTCGGGATAACCATTGCGCCTGAGTCGGTCGCTGATGTCGCTACTGAAGTCCGGCAACATAACAACGACCCAAGCCCCCGAGTCGTCGATGTGCAGGACGGCGTTCTTCAGAGAGGGCGGCGCGAGCACGCGACCATCGATCTCCATTTGCGTGACGACTAGTTTGTCCAATGCCCCTCCAAATAGCTCGCGCTTCGTTGTACCTAACGTTTAGCGCTTAACCTGCGCGCCGTATCCCCATCCTAGCGACCTGACCTACAGCGCGTCAGGTTGAAGCGCTTGTTAGACACACCCTGCTGCCGCTGCTACCCCTGGCAAGGCAGAACCATGTGCTCCAGCTCTTCGAACAGTTCAATGAGCGCGAAGTCGTCCCAACCCTCTCGCCTGTAGCTGCGGTCGTCGAGAGCAATGGCGTAGGCGAGTTCAGTGGCTGCACTGTTGGACGTCTTGTTGCGCTTATGCAATGCCGCACGGGCATTCTCCGTCCGACGCAGTACATCCTCGAAATCCCGAATCGCCTGGTAGCGCACCGTATCGATATCTCGAAGTACGATCGCAAGGTGGTTTTCCGTGAGACTCAAGGGTTTGTCCGGGAACTTCTTACGAAGCAAGGCCGTTGCGCTGTCCAGATTAATGCCTTGATTCAGCAGGTGTGCGGACTTCTCCGTCGAGTCTTCGAGCCCCTTGATATACCTGAGTCTTTCTTCTCGGACGCGGTCGAATTGATCGTCAGCCGTTTCAAACAAACCTGCAAGTGAGTTCAGCTTCCTGCGAAGCGTCGCTGGCACCTGTTCCTCTGTCTTGTAAACGAGATGGTGGTCGATGATGGCCCATGCGTCCTGCAAGATCGTCCTAACTTGTATCTCGCAGCAGAGGTCCTTGAGATCCTCGAATCTCGCACCGGACGATCGCTTCAGCAGCCGCACGATATAGTGCGTCGCAAGATAGCCGAACTCGCTTGGCTTGCGAGGAGCCAGTTTGTCGACGCGTTCGACCACGTCGAACTCTCTGTCGATGATCGACTCAATCCGCGGCAAGTCCGAGGCATACAGGTGGACGACTCGCACGCCCGCCAAGTCTGTGATGTGTTCGATACTCGTGTAGCTCTTGCGAAAGACCTTTTCAGCGACGCTGTTCAGGCTCTTGACACGCGAGGTCACCGCCGAAACGGGAATGTCGGCCTCTTCGAGGCGCTTTCGGAGTATGTAGCTCGCCTCGAGACACACTTGCTCATGCCGATCAGCATCCGAGACGTAGCAACGAATGAGGTCTGGTTTGAAAGCCCACAACCTCGCCAGCTCTTCCGATTCTCCAAGCCGGGACATGCGCGCCTCCTTGGCGAGGGCTGCGTTGTGTCTAACATTGGGCGCGTAACCTGCGCGCCGATCCACCACCATTGTGCGCCTCGCAAGACGCGTCAGGTTGACGCGCTTGTTAGCTATGCGACTCGAGGCGTGCCACACCCGATCGCACCAAAGAGATGGCGCGAAGCTG
>Ga0209123_1003772_pt1 | contig 11000 bp, 14 predicted proteins | sample BarGraIncu00431A_FD_184500 | JGI IMG/M metagenome (GOLD analysis project Ga0209123, IMG submission 184500) | Arctic peat soil microbial communities from Barrow, Alaska, USA - Barrow Graham LP Incubations 004-31A (SPAdes) (version 2) | ecosystem: Environmental > Terrestrial > Soil > Wetlands >...
TGCGGTAAGCCGGTTCGCGTCGTACGTTACCGACGCCGGCACAGACGGATCAGCGACGCCGGGCCACGACGACGCGACGGGCATCCGGCCACCGACGAGGCGCAGCGCCTCAGAGCGGATCGTCGCGCCTGCGAGTGGCTGCTCAAGGCCGACGAACTCGTCCTCCTCGAGGATGGACAGCAGGTCAACCGCGGACGGCGAGAGTTTCCCACCGCGACGCACTACCTTGCCGGGCACAGTCCAGTCAGGGACCATGGCGCCCGGCCAGATGTCGCTCCAGATGTCGCTGAAATAGTCGCCGGTGAGGGTGAGCACGGTGGTGCGATGCACCGACCACGCCTGCTCGACGGCCCCGGAGTCGTCGATCCGGTACGAGCCGCACGGGATCTGCTCCTCGTACGATCTCCGCGACACCCCGGACCGGACAACGAGCTGCTGGCCGATCCAGCCCAGCGGCCCGTCCGGCGCTGCGAGTGTGCCGCGCGGATCAGGGACGCTCAAGTCGAGCTTGCCGGTCACCTTGCGCCCGTCGGAGGCCCACGAGAGCTTGCCGGATTCGGCGTCCACCTGGCCGAGCGACAGCCCGCCGAGCGTCGAGACGATCGTCGACGCACGCGAACCCAGACCCCGCGCGAACACGGTCGAGACGGGATACATCAGCCCTGCTCCACAGCCAACCAGGTCGCGTACATGGCCTCCACGTCAAGCCAGGTTGCGCACTCGGCCTCCAGGTCGAGCCAGGTCCGCTCGGCTACAACGGTCGGCCATGCGTCGTCGGCGACCTCGGTGCCGTCGATCGTCCATCGCGCCGGACCTTCGGACGGGTGCCGTGGCGCTTCGGGGATCGAGGGGGCTCCCATGTAGATCAGGCCCGTGTCGTGGCGGATCGCGGTACTCGGCCGGATCAGCAGTTGCCCGCCCGGCTCGATGATCTGGCCGAACTGGGTCGTCTCGGCCAGGGTGGACGTCTTGATGACGAACGACCGTGCGCGCTGCTTGCGGGGACCACCGAGCCAAATCGGAAGCCCCACCAGCGGTGCGACGGCGAGCCCGGCGGATTTGTGGCCCACCTCGTCATCGGTGCCGTCCATGAGCAGTAGCAGCAGCATTGCGTTGGTCGGGTCTTCGGGATCCATGACCCACGCCATGCTCGAGGCGAGCGCAGGCACCGCGAGCGCGGTCGTGTTGATCGTCTCCGTGATGACACCCAGCGACGAGTACAGGACGGCGCGGTATGTGACGGTGCGGCCCGGCGGGAGGCGGTAGTCGGTGATGTAGACCCCGCCGGTCGGGATCTGCAGATCATCGCCAGCAACCCGGACCTCTGCCGTGCCGTCGCCGCGCCAGATTTGGACGGATGCGGCGCCGACGATGCCGGTGATCGTGATCCGTGCGGACGGGCCGGGGGTGGCGGCGAGCGTGGCTGTCATGGTGCTGCTCATCGCCCCGCCCTGTCCTTCTGCTTCTTGAGTGCGGCCGACTCCTGGCCGAAGATGACGACGGCACGGTGGTCGAGCTGCTGGCCGTCGAGGAACACCTGGACGCCGACGTTCGGGGCAGCCACGTTCACGGACGGGGCCCACTGCTGAACGCCGGCCATCTGACTTCCGGCGGCAATGCCACCGTCGGCGAACACGCCGAGCTCGTGGCCAGTCTGCTTCCAGATCGCGACCGACCGGCCACGCTTGCTGGAAGCGAGCGGGATGTACGCCTCGCCCTCAGTCTCCGGCTCAGCCCAAATACGAGTGGTGCCCTTGGGTGCGATCTGGGCAATGTGGTTCTCGAAGCCACCGCCGCTGTAGTAGCGGAGGATGTTTCCGTCGGCGTTCCTGACGCCGGCATTTAGGATCGCTCGAGCCGCGGCAAGCGAGGTCGCAGCTGCCGCGCTGTATGCGGCCTGCAAGGTGACCGTGACCGTCTTGTCGGTGATGGAGGCCAGTGCCGCTTTGGCTGCGTTGGAGCCGGTGGCGTTGAACTGGGTGATCAGGTCGGTGCGCTTGTCCGGCGGTGTCTTCGCGAGCAGGTCGAGGAAGTTCGAGACCTCCAGCTGTGCCGCCTGTGCGCCCTGCTGCTGTACCAGGGTAGTCACGAGGCCAGGGTTGAGCTTGTACGTGTCCCAGAGCCTTTGTGCCTCAGCCGCGTTGCCCGTGATCGCGGTGGCTACCGAGATGAACTGGTCGTGCCCCAGCTGCAGGATCCCGTTGAGGTCGGCCTGACCGGCGCCGTTCGCCGCGTTCTTCTGGATCGCCGACTCGGTCGCCACCACGATCTTCTCAAGGGCATCCGCGTTGGCACGGCCCTTCTCCGTGTGAACGTCGAGGGTCTTGCCGTTCTCCTTCGCCGATGCGGTGGCAGCGTCGTACGCCGCATACAGGCCACGGGTCGAGCCGGACGCGGCGAGTTGCGCGTCAAGCTGATCCCACAGGGCCTGAGTCTGACCTTTGATCTCGTCGGCAGCGCTCTTCGCGGCGGACGCTTGCGCCTGGATCGCCTTGGCCGCATCCGTAGCCGCCGTAGCCTGTGCTGCCGTCGCGGTCGCGGCTGTCGTCGTCGCGGCGGACATGTCGTTGTTCTTCTTGATCCCGTCCTGAAGCTCGGCGTTCTGGTTCCCAAGAGCTTTCGCCACCGTGTCGGCGTCGATGGCCCGCTGCTGTGCGGCTGCGGAGCTGTCCTGATACTGGTTGGTCGCGGCGTCGGTGACTGCCTTCACCTTCGCCATGGCGTCGGCGTTCCCGAGGGCGGCGTCGGTGACCGTGGACAGGCTGAGCCCGAGCCGGTCGGCCGCCGCAAGAGCGTTCGCGTCAGACAGGTTCTTCGCGACCAACGTCCGCACGTTCTCGCCGATGGCCCCGCTGTCCTCACGGATCGCAGCGGTCAGGTCGGCGACACGCTGCCGCGACTCTTCAGCCTTCGCACCGAAGTAGGTGAAGGCAGCACCAGCGGCTACGGCGGCGATGCCGATGTAGGGGAGCGCCTTGCCGAGTCCGGAAACGACGTTGCCAAGGCGTGTCATGCCCGCCGCGCCCGCTGCGCCCTGCGTCTGCAACGAGAGGCCGAATGAGGCGACACTGGCCTGCATTGCCTTCATGCCCCCGGTGACCGAGCCCACCGTGTCAGCGATCTTCAACGCGACCACCAGGCCGCCGAAACCGAGCGCCAGACTGCCGACCAGCACGATCAGCGGCTCCAGTACTGCGGAGTTGCGCTCGAAGCCGTCGAGGAGCCCCATGAGGCCCTGCTGGGCGCTCGTGATGTAGGGGGCGAGCTTCCCGCCGAGAGTGGCTTGGGCGTCCTTCCACTCGGCCGTGAGACTCTTCTGGGCGTTCGCTGTTGAGCCGGCCGTCCGTGCGAAATCGCCTTGCGCATCGCTCGTCTGCTTGAGGATGAGAGCCTGCACGGCGAGGACCCGCTGTTGCGGCGTCAACGCCTCAGTGGTGGTCGCGATGAGGCCCATCTTGAGGGCCTGCTGCTTGGTGCTGGCGTCGTCGATCAGGACTCCATAGGCACGGATCGGCTCGGTCTCCCCACGCATGGCCGCACCGATAGCCTCGATCGCCTGCTCCGGGGTCGTACCCCGGAACGACGCCATGTCGCCGGCAAGCTGGGTCATTTCGGTTGAGAACGTCGCCAGATCGGTGCCGGCGAGCCCTGCACTCTTGCCGAACGTGCCGAACGTGATCGCCGCGTCGATGACCTGCGACTTCGCCATGCCGAGCTTCTGCGCGGCCGTGTCCGCCTGGGTCATGATCTGAGACATGCCGTTGCCGAACACGACACTGGCGGCGGCGGACGCATCCTCGAGCTGCGCGAACGACTGCACGGCGTGCGCGACGAACGCCCCGATCCCGGCGGCAGCCATCGTGACCAAGGCGCCCTTGAGTGCGTTGTTCAGCCCCCCGACCGACGTAGCCGCTGAGCCGAAGCCCTTCGTGGAGTCCTGCGAGGCTTTCGTGGCCGTGTCACCGACCTGCCGGGACGCCTGCGCAGCCTCCGCCATGCCCTGCTTGTACTCGGAGACGACGGCCTTCAGCCGGACGACGATGCTACGGTCTGCGGCCATTCTCAGGGCCTCCTTCTAGGTAATTTCAGGTCTGTGGACTGCGAGAGCCCTTACCGGCGGTGTGGATTTGGATTGGCGTCGAGGGGCCCTTGGCCGGGGGTCTCATGCCGCGAGGAGTGCATGTCAGGCCGCCGGGCTTGCGGTGTACGCGGTGGACTCGCGAGGGAGGCTGGCAACCTGCGCGGCCTGCTGTGCTGGCGTCTGCCACTTGAGCCGGACGCCGTCGATGCTCAGCATGGCGTTGACCCACTCGATCGAGTCGTGCCGCAGATGGCCGGCGCGTACCGGGATCTTGGCGTGAAAGATGTCCTTGCTGGGCAGGACTGTCACCCGTGTGGGTAGGTCGTACATGTCGCCGGGCAGGTCGTTGCGGATGCGTGAGGAGCGCGCGCCGAGCTGGTCGCGGAGCCGGATCAAAGCGCACAGGGTTGCGACCGTTGCCGGGTCCTGTGGGGCGGTCGGGTTGCTGTCGTACACGGCCATGAACGCCTCGGCGGCCTCGTCGAAGGGCTTGGCTAGGTCGGTCATGAGCACGACCTCGAATCGCATGATCGCGGACTCGACGGCGGAGTCTGCGATAGCGACGACTCGGGTAGCCAGGGTCAACCGCTCGGCCTGCTGGGCGAACGCGAGAACGGCGTCGATGGTCTTGGCGATGTTCGTGGCGTTGACGCCGTCGAGTGTTGGCTCGGTGAGTGCAGCCACCTTCGCCTGGTAGGACTTGGCAGCTTCGAGGAACGTCAAAGCGGTGGTGAGGTAGTCAGGGTGCGCGATGCCGTAGGTCTCGGCGGCGTTGAGGATGAGGTAGCGGTCCATGCTCATGCGGTCTCCTTGGTGGTGGTGGGGCCCAGAAGACCGGTGAGTCGGCCATCGCGTCTGGCTTGCTCGATCTGGTCGTACTGTTTGGCGGCGTACATCGTTTGAACGTCGGCCTTGGTGAGCGGCTTCTCGATCTCGGCGGCCTTGGTCAGTAGGGCCGCGGCCTGGATACGCAGATCGTTGGGTGTGGGCATGGTCATGTCTCCATTTCGTGGGGTCGAGGGCACACCGCGGGCAATGGCGCTGACCTGGGTGAACTCTTCATCGGTCAACGCGGCGAGATAGTCGAGGACCTCGGCAGGAGGTTGCTTCGTCATGTCTCACGCCCTTCCATGTGTTCAGTGATGGCCTGACGGTCGAGGACCCACCGCCCGCCGACTCGCTCACCACCCAACATGGGTGCGAGCCGGCGGACCTGCCTTGGTGAGCAGCGGAGGAGCTGCGCCGCCTCGGCGGATGGAACCCTGTCCCGACTCTCAGGGTTCTCTTCGGGCTCAGAGGGGATGTCCGCTTGTCCGGTAGGGGACAAGGCTTCTCGGAGGGCGGCGAGCATCTTCGACGGAGGGAGGCCGTTGCGGCCGCGTGCTCGTTGTGCCACGTCGACGGCGTACCGGGCAGCGTCGAGTGAAGAGCCGGTGAGTAGGACCCCATGCTCTACGGGCACGATCATCGGGTGGCCTCGGTTCGCAGTTCGACTGCGCCGCACCCGACGCACCGCGCGATCGAGACGCGGGCGATGCTGCTTGAGCGTTCGAGCAGCCAGCCGGGCTGTGTGCATCCGTGCCGGTGCGTCGTGGTGGTGGCGGTCATATCAGCACCTCGTCTGTGTGCGTCCCAAGTGCGTCCCCAGTGCGTCCCGGACGTACTTGGGTGGGTGCGTCCCGTCCCCCGGTGTAAGGGACGGACGCACTTACCCACCCACCAGGGCCACCAGGTGCGTCCCGCTTCACATAGGCGTCTGAGAGTTGGTCATCTGCCTGTCGATAGGGCTTGATCGAGGTGTGCAACCTGGAGCGGTTCGGGCCGTCTGTGACCTCGATGTATCCCTCGGTCACCAGCACGGTGAGCGCGGTCCGTTTGTGCTCTGCCTTGCCGCCCACGCCATCGATCAGGTGGTTGGTTGTGGCCGGCGAGATCCGCTCCTCGAGCGCTTCACTGATCCGCTCCATAAGCGTCGTGGGTCGGAACGTCGAGCTCGACGCGTCGGCGTGGTCGCTGGGTGGCTCTACGGTCACCGTGACGACGCCCTCGAACGTTGAGTCCACGATGATCCGCGCGGCCTCCTGCGTGCGATCTGACGCCCGCTGACGGCCACTGTGGCCGCGTACGTAGCCGGGCCGATCCTTGGCGACCCTAAGCACGATCACGCCCCGTAGGCCACGTCCGAGCGGTTGTGAGGTTTCGACCGTGTAGGCGGCGCCGGTGATGGTTGCGAGCTTGGCTTGCCCACCGATCGCGAACCGGCCGCGGCTCTCGGCGTCCTTGGTGACGTGGTCGACCATGACGACGGCCGCGCCAGTCTCGTCAGCGATCCGCTTCGGCAGGAGCCGCGCCCACATGGTCAGCGCGTCGTTGTCGCGCGACTCGAGCCCGAACAGCCCTACGGCGTCGGTGACCCCGTCGAGCACGGCGAGGGCGAACCCTTGCGTGAGCATCCCGGCGAACGCGGCAGCCTCGTTGGGGTTGCGCGGGTCGACTTCGGGGTGCACGTAGGCGAACCGTGCCCGTACCGCCTCGTCGTCGACACCGAGCAGCCGCAACCGCTCCACCAGTGTGCCGGCGTCCGATTCGAAGTCGACAAACAGCACACGCCCGCCGCCGGTCAGGATCCGCGCGGCTTCGGCTTGCGCTACCCACGACTTGCCCGACTCCGACTCCCCGTGCAGCGAGTGCGTCAGTCCGGGGTAGAGCAGCGCGACCCCATCGGTACGTGGCATTAGCGACGGCACGACGGGCCGTACGGTGCCGTCGAGGAATGGCCCCAGGTCGACCGGAGCCCACGAGGCGACTGTCATAGCTCCCCCTCGAAGTCCTCGACGAGGTGGTACGCCAGCAGTTCCGCTTTCGCCCTACATGCCGCCGCTTGTGCGGCGAGTTTGCGGTCACGTTCGGCCAGCTCTGCCGGCGTCGCGTTGCCGGTGTAGTCCACACCGGGGCGGTGGCGTGCCCACTCGTACGCCTCGGCCTTCCTCCACCAGGTCGCCGCGGCGGCTTCGTTTAGGGCATCCTGTGCAACGCGGCGGCCCAGCTGGGCGGCGTCGACGCGCTCGAGTATGCGCGCCACGACGGGTCGTAGCAGGGAACTGGCCGCAAGAGGCTTTACACTGGGATTGTCAGCTGCCCAGCTAACTGCCGCCGTCTCGAGTCGCCGCTCGGGGCGGCGTTGCTGTGTGCCGGTCATCGTGCTGTCGCCCCGTTGATCGGGCGGAGCAGCTGGGCGAGACGGTCGCGCTGCTCTGCGGTCAGGGGTGGCGCGGCCTCCACGGCCCGCTTGATGTACAGCGCGAGTCGCTCGGCGCATAGATTGCGACGCGCGGCGATCAGGTCGGGATCGTCTGCGGGGCGTGATCGGGTCAGTGATGCGACGACTGCGCGGTGGTGAGTCCAGGACGCGGACTGAGACATGGACAAGCCCTCCAAGGGGGACGAAAAATCGTCCCTCGGTGAAGGGCTGGCACCCGGTAGACCTGCGCTAGCGTCTCCGGTTCCTTGTCAGGATAGCTGCTAGAGCAGTCAAGGAGAGTCCCGACACGCCGGACTCGAGGCACTTTGCCAGGATCGGCGCGAGACGTTCTGAGCGAACTTCTACAGCTCCAGCGCGGCCACAGAGTCGGCACTTGAGGACTTCGACGTTGCGGTGTCCCCAACCTTCCGTGGCCTCGTCCTCGGGCAGCGTGATCGGCTGCGCGTTCTGCACCAGGTGGGCCGATCCGTCCGGGTTGAGGTAGTAGTGGGCTGAGATGTATGACCCGCTCGGCCACACGGTGAAGGTCTGGATGCCCCACACGGCTCCGTCATGGCGAACGGAGTCGCAGTAGATCGAAACCCACCCTTGATCGTCAGTCACCACCACGGCGCCGAACTCGGCCGGGATCTTCTTGTGCTTCATGGAGTCATCTTCCATTCGATCGTCACGGTGTCGGGATCGAACGTTCTCGATCCTCGGCCAGCCCTGCCGAGGGCCACGGTCACCAGTAGATCCACGACGGCCCGCCGTACGGCCAGGGGTGCCACCAGGAACGCCTGGGCCGGATCGGGTGCCGTGAGTACGGGTGCCGCGTCGCTCGAAGCCTGGAGGGCTGCTAGTGCCGCCTGTGCGCGGCGTAGGTCGGCCTCGCCTTTGTCTCGAGCGGCCTTATAGCGCGGTCCGTCGATATACCCGGCGTCATAGTCGGAGTCGTTCCGGGCCAGGCGCTCCCGGACACGGGCCACCTCGTCAGCCAGGGGCGCGGCGGCCGCGGTCACGGGGGTCAGGATGCCCTGTACGTCAGGGAGCGCGAGCCGGGCCGCGATGACAGCCGTGACGTAGTTGTCGACAGGCCCTTGTGATCGGGCCACGTGGGCGCCCCCGCGGCACCGGTAGCGGTTGCCTGACCACGCGCTCACGGGTTCGCGGCAGATCGCGCAGAGGTACAGGCCCGACCCCAGGTGCTTACGGGCGGTCATCCCGGTGTGGTTCGTCACACGACCAGGATCGGCCAAGATGGCCTGTACGGCCTCGTAGTCGTCGTCAGACACGAGCGCGAGCCATGCGCCCGGCTTCCCGGTGACCTCGCCCCGGTAGATCGCGCGGCCGGCGTAGCGGGGGTTGCGGAGGATGCTCTGGACGGTCGAGATGTGCCAGGGCTTGCCGTGGCGGGTGGTGATCCCGTCAGCGGTCAGGGATCGCGCGACGGCGCGCAGACTGCGGCTCTCGAGGAACTCCGCGAAGATGCGGCGCACCACCTCCGCCTCCTCGGGGATCAGGTCACCCTTGGGCGTGTAGCCCGTCAGCCGGACGCCTAGAGGCGGCTTGCCGAGCTCGGAGCGTTGCCGGGCTGCCGATCTCTGCCGGGCTGACTTGCGCTCGACCTCTGCCCGGGCCACGGCCAGCTTGATACGGGCGAACAGTCGCCCGGCGTCCGTGGTGAGGTCGGCGTCCCCGTTCGCGGTGACCAGGGCCAGCCCGCGGGACTCTGCCGCGTCGATCCAGTCCTCGAGCTGGCGTGGCTGCCGGGTGAGCCGGTCGAGGTCGTAGCAGACCAGGGCATCGAACTTTCCGGCCGCGAAGTCGGCCGCCAGTGCGGCATAGCCGGGCCGGTGTTTCTTGGCGTCCGAGGCGCTGATCGAGTTGTCTACGTACTCGCCCACGGGCTCCCAGCCACGAGCCACGACGATCGCGGCGCACTCCTGGCGCTGCCGCTCGACCGCCAGGCCCTCGCCTGTGGCGTCTAGGGAAATTCGTAGATACACGGCCGCTCGGCGGGCTGTTGTTGACGTCATGTCACAAGTGTTGCATACTCACGTTATCCGGTCGAGTTTCGACACTCCGCAACAACGATGTAGGGGTGCTCGGCCGGTCAGAGGAGGCTTCCCATGACCACCACCACAACCCTGCACTGCCCTACGTGGTGCGACGGCGCGCACGAGGACCCTTCCCACCACCGGGCCATCCTTTGGGCGCAGGAGGTGGACGAGTACCCCATTGCGGTCTCGCTGTTCAACTATGACGAGGAACTCGGATACGAGGCTGTCGGCGCCCCAGAGGTTGCACTCGAGATCGGCGAGGCTGAAGTCTGGCTGTCGCTGACCATGGCCGCAAACCTTGTGCGGCAGCTCACCGAGGCGATCGTCAAGGCTGCTGAGGCGACCCGATGACCAAGGACATCCACAGGTGCCCCCAAGGGTGTTGGCACGGCCGCGCGTTCTGCTCCGAGTGCTTCCAGCCCCGATCCTGCGGCGGCGGCGCATCCGAGCGCATGCTGAAGTGCGAGCACTGCGGGGTGCGGACGCTTCACATCGTCGCCGGCGAGAAGAACCCCAACGACGTCCACGACTACGGCGTACGCCGCGACCCCGAGCTGGAAGAACTCACCAGACAGGAAGCGTTCATGCGGGGGCTGTTCGATCAGTTGGGCGCCGACCTCAGAACCGCCCCCAAGATCGTCAAAGGTGGCAAGCCAGCCCTGTACGAGGTAACTCGGTTCGTGCGCGCCGACGAGGTGGCTTGGGTGGTCAATCTCAGGGAGGATCTGTCGGCCGCGGGCCGCGTGTGGGCGCTTTGTGAGGCATGGGAGTCCATGACGTCGAGTAACGTCGCCCGATGGTCCAATCCCGCCGCGTACTACGAAGGCGATGATGGGTGGCAGTGGACGGGCATGTTCAGGCCCCTCGGAACCGCGGCCCACATCGACGGCAAGCCACTGTTTCAGGACCACACCTGAAAGATGCACCGGGTGTGTGGGCGTACAGCACAAAGGGGCTCCGCGATCTGCGGAGCCCCTTTGCCGTGCCATTGAGGTCACGTTTCTAGGGGGTGTCCGTCAGGCGCCAGCGATGTGCCTGGACTGCTCCGGCGACACTGGATACGTAGCGCATCACCTTACGAACGTCCTCAGCGACCTGCTCGGTGTCGGCCGCGGCTTGGGTCCATGCTCGGATGTGCTCCCGCTCGTCCTCGGTGGAGTCGATGATCTCCAGGGCGAGCCTGGTCAGCGAGCTCTGTAGCAGGGGCGGGAAGTTGGCCAGGTACTCGGCCGGATCCTTCCAGCCGCTCATCGCGTCGCCCTACCCCTCTGGCGCGCCAGACTGGAGGACTCCTGGCTGAAGACGACACGGGCCTCAGTGCGGACGTACTCACCATCAGGGATGGCTTGGACGTAGACGCCAATGTTCGGGGCGGCCACGTTCACGGACGGGGCGCCCCACTGCTGGACGGCCGAAGCCATCTGTCCGCCGGCGAGTACGCCACCGTCGGCGAACACGCCGAGCTCGTGGCCCGTCTGCTTCCAGATTGCGACCGACCGGCCACGCTTGCTGGAAGCGAGCGGGATGTACGCCTCGCCCTCAGTCTCCGGCTCAGCCCAAATACGAGTGGTGCCCTTGGGTGCGATCTGGGCAATGTGGTTCTCGAAGCCACCGC
>Ga0209123_1003773_pt1 | contig 10997 bp, 9 predicted proteins | sample BarGraIncu00431A_FD_184500 | JGI IMG/M metagenome (GOLD analysis project Ga0209123, IMG submission 184500) | Arctic peat soil microbial communities from Barrow, Alaska, USA - Barrow Graham LP Incubations 004-31A (SPAdes) (version 2) | ecosystem: Environmental > Terrestrial > Soil > Wetlands >...
GGCGTTGATGGCGCAGGCTGAAATGGCCAAGAGCCAACCGGACGCGCGCAAGGGCTCTGATATTCCCTACCGCTACTTCACCTACCTGAGCCCGGCCCACCGCGCCAGCCACCCGGTGCGCGGCCCGCTGTACGGCATCGAGCCTTATGTGATGGCCGGTGACGTCTACACCCACCCACCTTATGTCGGGCGTGGTGGCTGGAGCTGGTACACGGGTGCTGCGGCCTGGCTGCATCGTGCCGCCATCGAGTCGATTTTTGGTTTGCAGCAAGGGCCGCACGATTTGATTTTCACACCTTGCCTGCCTTCAGATTGGCAACAGGCCGAGCTGACGCTGGTTCGCGACGGCCGCACCATGCGTTTCATCCTGGTGCGTGCCAGCGCCCGCGTCGCGCTGGAAATGACGGCGTCAATATGTGCGCCCTTGATGGCACAACTGCTGCACCCCGGCCAGCCGCTGCCTTGGACTGGACTGGCCCCGCATAGCTGCTTTGTGGTCCCATTGCTGCTGGAAGAGTTGGAGCCACCGATAGCAGCCAGTCCCATGGCAGCTTAATCGACGTCAGCCGCTTAAACCGACGGTGACAGTGGCGTCAGCTGCCAACGACAGCCTGTATCGAGTTCTTCATCAAAGCCTGTTATGCTATATATATAATAGCAGTATGTGCTTATTTGACGGGGGCTACAGCCTGATTTTTCATAAATTTCTGTTGATTCACCTGGACGCCGCACGTTTAATCGCGCTCACCGCGACCCCTTTGACACCACCGCCTACGGCATGGCCAGGGCCTTGACTGGCGGGCCTTGCGCGGGTGACGTCAGCCAGCGTTACCTTGTCCAACTCGGCCAGAAAGTTCTGCTTTGCTGTCCAGAACACCTGCTTTAACTGGCACTGGGCGGTCAGGGTGCAGGTGTTGTGGCCGGGGTCGAAGCACTCGACCAGCCGGAAATCGGTCTCGCTCTGGCGTACCACATCGCCAATGCGAATATCAGCCGCTGGTTTGAGCAGGCGCAAGCCGCCACCGCGCCCGCGCGTGGTCTGCAACAGCCCTTGGCGGGCCAGATCGTTGACGACCTTCATCAAATGATTTTTGGAAACCGCGTGGCTCTCGGCCAGTTCGGCAATGGTGACTGAGCGATCAGGGTTGAGGGCACAGAACATCAAAACCCGTAGCGTGTAATCGGTGTAGTCCGTTAGTCTCATGGGGGCTTTCAGGGTTGCTTTATTGTAAATTTTATCGCAGTTTGTCTTAAGATGCATATAAAATGTATTTTTTCAAATAGTTGATGTGTCTGTCATCCCGCCGCCATGAAACCAACGTCTTTGCCCCTCTTTTCTGAAACCAAAGCTGCCGCCCAACGGCCCCAAGGCCTGCCATTTTTGCGATTGGGTTTTCGACCCTTTTATGTTGGTGGTGCGCTGCTCGCGGCGCTGATCGTGCCGTTGTGGGTGTCTATTTTTTTGGGTTGGCTGCAACTCACACCGGCGTCACAGCCCCTGCTATGGCACGCCCATGAGATGCTGTTTGGCTTTGCAGTGGCCATCATCGTGGGCTTTTTGATGACAGCCGGCAAAGCCTGGACCGGTTTGGCCACGCCGCGCGGCGCCACGCTGGCGGCCCTGGCGCTGTTATGGCTGGGCGCACGAGTGGCCTCGGTGACTGGGCCCTATGCGGCTTATGCCGTGCTGGACATGGCGCTACTGCCGATCGTGGTAGCCATTCTTGTCACGCTGCTGCTGCGTGCACGCAATTACCGCAACTTGCCAATCGGCTTGATTCTGGCCTTGCTGGCTGGCGCCAATCTGGTGTTCCACCTGGCCGTGCTGGGCGTGCTCAACCTGTCGGCGATGACGCCTTTGTACGCTGGTTTGGCCTTGATCATCATGATCGAATGTGTGATGGCCGGGCGCGTCATTCCGTTTTTCACCATGGCGGTGACGCCGGGCCTGAAGCTGGTCGCTCCGGTGTGGCTGGAGCGGGTCACACTGGGCGTCACGGGCTTGGGTTTGGCGCTTTGGGTGCTGGCGCCGCCCAGCCTGGCCGGTCTGATTGTGCTGGGCTTGGCCAGTGCGTTGCAGGTTCGGCGCCTGCTGGCTTGGCGTCCTGGCGTGACGCTCAAGCGGCCTATTCTGTGGATTCTGCATGCCGCCTACGCCTGGATTCCGGTTGGCCTGGCCCTGCTGGCGCTGGCCCAGATGGGCTGGGTGCCGGTGTCGACCGGCGTGCATGCGCTGGCGGTGGGGGCCACCGGCGGCCTCATCATCGGCATGATCACCCGCACGGCGCGCGGCCACACCGGCCGACCGCTGGCGGTGGCTGGCCCTGAAGTGATGGCCTATGCACTGGTCATGACGGCTGCCGTGCTGCGGGTCTTCTTGCCGCTGCTGGCGCCTGTGCTGTACGCGTCGGCGCTGGTTGCCAGCGCCGCGCTGTGGAGTGCCGCCTTTTCGATTTACCTCTGGATTTACACCCCCTGGCTGATGAGCACCCGTCTGGATGGCAAGGACGGTTGAGGCGCGTCGCAACGGTTTGGGGGGCTCCGCATGGACTATCTTTGGGTGAAATATCTGCACGTCACTTGTGTCGTGCTCAGTGTCAGCCTGTTTGTTGGGCGGGGCACACTGGAGCTGCTGGCGCAGCCGTGGCGTCAATGGCGGCTGCTCAAGGTAGCGCCGCACCTGATCGACACCGTGCTGCTGACATCGGCGCTGTGGCTGGCCTGGCGCATCGGGCAATATCCATTTGTGAATGGCTGGCTCACGGCCAAGGTGCTGGCGTTGTTGGCGTACATCCTGCTGGGCATGCGCGCCCTGGGCAAGCGTACACCGCAGGGGCAGCGTTTGCCGTTTTTTCTGGCGGCGCTGCTGAGCGTCGGCTACATCGTCGGCGTGGCGCTCACCCACTCGCCCAGTTGGGGTTTGCTGTGAAGCCGAGGCGGCCCTGATTTCAATCTCCCTGTTGCCAAAGGCGTGATCCAGCAGGATGCGCTGCCAGGGTGGGGTTTTTGACTGGGTTGGTTTTTTGAACGTTCTTACCCCCACTCACTCCCCCAACCCCTCTCTCGCCCCCGCCGGGGCGGAAGAGGGGAGCCTCATGTGGCCAACTCTTTAAAGGTGGGAAATAAACGCTCGACTGCGCGCTGGCCTCAAAGTGGCGGCAACATAGCACCGAGCCGAGGCGCTCAAATCAATTGCTACCCCAACGCCAAATTGCGCGTGTACTGACTACCTTAAAACACGCGGCCAAATGTGGCTGTTGGCTCCTCTTTCTGCCCCGGCGGGGGTGGAAAGAGGCGGGGGAGATAGGGGGGGAATACAACATCTGAAAATTGTATGGGTCGCCAGTGACGGGGATGGTGGCACTAGCACTGCGCTTCAGAAGCTTCGTTGTGCTGCAAAAAAAGAACGCACTATCAGTTGGAAAATAAAGATGCATCAAAATTACTTTTTACTGAAAGATGCACATAGAATACATGTTATAGCCTTGTAAAAAACCTGCGCTTACTTGATTTTCAACTCAACCATAAAGGAATCCCTGCCATGCACGCCACGCGCAAACTCTGGACCTGGCTCGCCGTCATCTGTGTACTGTCCTTTGCCGTTTTAGGCTGGGTCGGCACCGAGATCTATTTGACAGCGCCGCCTATTCCCAAACAAGTCGTCAGTACCAAAGGCGCTGTTTTATTTTCAGAAGGACAAGTTCAGCGCGGTCAGGAAGCCTGGCTTTCCGCTGGCGGTCAGCAGCTCGGGTCAGTCTGGGGTCATGGCAGTTATGTCGCACCGGATTGGTCGGCCGACTGGTTGCATCGCGAAGCGCTGGCACTGCGTGCGGTGTGGGCGCAACGTGATTTTGGCAAGCCTTTTGAGCAGTTAAGTGTCGGGCAACAAGCCGAACTCAGCGCGCGCCTCAAGAGCGAGATGCGGCGCAACACGTATGACGCCAGCACCGGCAGCATCACACTCTCGCCAGAGCGCGCCGAGGCGGTGGCGCAGGTCGTTGCGCATTACGTCAGTCTGTTTGGCAGCGACCCGTCACTGGACAAACTGCGTGAACAGTATGCAATGAACGCCGGGTCCCTGCCCGACGCGCTTGATCTGCAAGCCTTGCCGGCCTTTATCTTCTGGTCGGCCTGGTCGGCCGCCACCGACAGGCCCGGTGAAACCGATTTGAGCTACACCAGCAACTGGCCGCACGAACCGCTGGTCGACAACACACCAACGGCGGGCGCCGGTATCTGGTCGATCGCCAGCATTATTTTCATGATCGCAGCCATAGCGGGTATGATTTTCTACCACTCTACAGCCAAAGAAGAGGGCGACCCGACCCCGCCCAAAAACGATCCGCTGTTCGATCTGAAGCCAACCCCGTCCATGAAGGCGACCCGCAAATATTTCTATGTGGTGATCGGCCTGATCCTGGTGCAAATCGGCATGGGGGCAATTACCGCCCACTACGCCGTTGAGGGCCAGAGCTTTTTTGGCTTCCCGCTGGCGCAGATCCTGCCCTATACGGTGAGCCGCACCATCCATACCCAGTTTGCCGTCTTGTGGATTGCGACCGCGTGGCTGGCCACCGGTCTGTACATCGCACCGGCGATCTCGGGTCATGAGCCGAAGTACCAGAAACTTGGCGTTGACGTGCTGTTTTATGCCTTGCTGTTCATCGTGGTCGGCTCCACCGCCTTCGGCTGGCTCGGCACCTTGCAACACATGGGCAACGATTTCAGCTTCTGGATCGGCAATCAGGGGCTGGAGTTCACCAGCATGGGCCGCGTCTGGCAAGTGCTGCTGTTTGTTGGCTTGTTGTTCTGGGTCACCCTGTTGGGCCGCGGGCTATGGCCTGCATTAAAAACGCCGTCGGAGAGCCGCGGTCTGATTGCCATGGTGTTTCTGGCCGCGCTGTGCATCGGCGGCTTCTATGCCACGTCCCTGACCTGGGGCCCGCACACGCACTACTCGATGATCGAGTACTGGCGCTGGTGGTTGGTGCACCTTTGGGTGGAAGGCTTCTTTGAAGTGTTCGCCACCGCCGTTATTGCCTTGTTGTTCACGCGTCTGGGTTTGATCCGCGCCAGCACCGCCAACAGCGCCATCGTGCTGGAAACCATCGTGTTCCTGTTCGGCGGTATTCTGGGCACCTTGCATCATCTGTACTTCACCGGCACGCCCACCTTCGTGATTGCCATTGGTGCCATGTTCTCGGCGCTGGAAGTGGTGCCGCTGGCGATGATCGGGGTCGAAGCCTGGCGCAACTACCAACGCTCCAAGTCGGCGCCCTGGGTGCACGCCTACAAGTGGTCGATCCTGTGTTTCATCGCGGTCGGCTTCTGGAATGTCGTCGGCGCCGGTTTGCTCGGTTTCTCGATCAATACGCCGATTGCGCTGTATTACTTGCAAGGGCTCAACATGACGGCTGCCCACGGCCACGCCGCGCTGTTCGGTGTCTACGGCATGCTGGGCATCGGACTGTTGCTGTTCTGCCTGCGCGGCCTGTCGGATCGCTCTGCCTGGTCTGACAAGCTGTTGGCCCCGATGTTCTGGTCGCTCAACATTGGCCTGGCCATGATGGTGTTCATCTCCCTGGTGCCAGCCGGTATCTACCAGGCCTGGGCCAGCATCACCCAGGGCATGTGGTTCGCACGCTCACCGGCAGTCGTTCATTCGCACTTCATGGAAACCCTGGTCTGGATGCGGGTGCCGGGCGATGTGGTGTTCTCCGTTGGCGTCCTGTTCCTGGCCTGGTTTGCAGTGCGTTTGCTGACGGGAGGAAAAGTCAAGCAAGCGATTCCGGTTTCTTTGGTCGGAGCCAAGAGAGTTTGATCCACCTGAAGTAGCCCCAAAAAAAGGCGCAACGAGCTCAATGCTCGTTGCGCCTTTTTTGCGTGCCGCGTTGAACGCGACAACAAGTCTAGAAACTGACTATGGCTTGACTTACAGGCGTGCGAAGTCGATCACGATGGCGCCGGACTCGCGCTGAACATACTGGATGGAGACCGCGTCGCCGTAACGGGCGCTGAGCTGGTTCAACAGGGGAATCGGGTCGTGGTCGTTGCAAAAGCGCATGGTTTCACCGGGCTGCAGTGAATCGAGCGCGCCAAAAATGGCGGCGTGACGGAAACGCTTGGCAACGCCGCGGGCATCAAAGGGGTAAATGGCTTCAGGGGTGACGTGGCCGGTGGCGCATGAACTCATGGGAAATCCTGACGAGGTTAAAAGATGTATTCTAAATGAATCATAATCTCGACAACCATCATCCAGATCAATCCTTGAATTCAGCCGCGCGTTTACCCATGTTGGCCATCATCGCTTCCTGCAGGTCTTTGGACATCAGCATGGCCGCGTTCCAGGTGGCAATGTAGTTGAGGCCGTCGGCGACCGAGTGGTCACGCGCGTAGGTAATCATTTCCTTGGTGCCGCGAATCGACAGCGGCGACTTGGCGGCGATGCTGGTGGCAATCTTCAGCACACCCGCGCGCAGCGCTTCGCGGGATTCAAACACCCGATTCACCAAGCGCATCTCTCGCGCTTCTTCGGCGGTGAACTTGCGGCCGGTGTAGGCCAGCTCGCGCGCCATGCCTTCGCCAATCAGTTTGGGCAGGCGCTGCAGCGTGCCCACGTCGGCCGTCATGCCGATGTCGATTTCCTTGATGGTGAAGTAGGCATCTGCCGAGCAGTAGCGCATGTCGGCGCAGGTGATCAGGTCAATGCCGCCGCCGACGCAGGCGCCGTGCACGGCGGCCAGCACCGGCTTGCGGCAGCGCTCCAGGCTGGTCAGGGTGTCCTGCAGATCGAGGATGACGCGGCGCAAGGCTTCGCGCGTGCGGCCATCGCATTCGTTTTGAATTTGCGGGCCCAGCCCCATCATCATTTGCAGGTCAATGCCAGCGGTGAAGAGCTTGCCTTCGCCTTCCAGAATTGCCACGCGCGCCTCGGGCGTTTCATCGACCCACTGGAACGCCTTGCGGATTTCCTGCCACATGGTGGCGTTCATGGCGTTGGCCTTCTCGGGCCGGTTCAGGCGCACGGTGGCGATGTGGTTTTCCAGGGTGACGGAGAGAGTTTCGTAGTTCATGGCTTGTTTCTTTGCAATGCTTGCGGATTATTGGGCTTTGGCAGCCTTGTAGGCGCTTAGATAGGGCGCCAGGCGCTTGCCCATTTCATCGCCCAGCGCTTGCAGGCCGCTCATGGGGCGCACCATGACCTCAAAGTCAACGATTTTCCCCTCGGCGTCGAATTGAATCAGGTCGATGCCCTTGAGCGCTTTGTCGCCTACCCGGGCGCTAAATTCCAGCACCACACTCAGACCGTCCGCGCTGGTCAGCTCGCGGTGGTAGCTGAAGTCCTCAAACACCTTGACCACGGTGCCCAGAATCAGCTGCACCGCCTGCGCACTGGCGTAAGGCGAATGCGCCATCGGCGAGCGAAACACGGCCTTGGGGTTCAGGATGCTGCCCAACTCGCTCAGATCACCCTGGGCCACCATGGTGTGCCATTTTTTTAGCGACGCAGCGACAGCAGGCTGCAAGCCTTGTTGCTGTTTCGCAGCGGGCGCTGTGCCGGCCCCGGTGCTGGCGCCTTCCAGTGCCACTGCCAGTTCGGTACCCTGTTTGATGGCGCGTTTGGCATCCAGTTCCGCCGCCTTGTCGGCGCCGCCAATCAGGTGCACGCTGCAACCGGCGGCCACCAGTTCGGCCTGCAATTCGCGCTGGGGGTCTTGTCCGGCGCAGACCACCACGGTGTCGGCGGGAATGGTCATCTCGCGCTCGCCCACGGTGATGTGCAGGCCGGCGTCGTCCACCTTGCGGTAAGTCACGCCCGCGATCATCTCGACCTGGCGGTTTTTGAGCGAGGTGCGGTGAATCCAGCCGGTTGTTTTTCCCAAGCCGTCGCCGACCTTGCTGGTCTTGCGCTGCAGCAGGTAAACCTTGCGCGGGCTTTTTTCAATGTGCGGTGCTGTCAAGCCGCCGCGCGTGCTGTAGCTGGTGTCCACGCCCCATTCGGCGAAAAACTTGGTCGGGTCCAGACTCGGGCTGGCGCCGCTGTGCAGCAGAAACTCAGCCACGTCAAAGCCGATGCCGCCCGCGCCAATGAGTGCCACGGTGGGGCCCACGGCGCACTTGTCACGCAGCACGTCCAGGTAGCCCACCACTTTGGGATGGGTGATGCCCTCGATGGCCGGTGTGCGCGGTGTGACACCCGTCGCCAGCACGATATGGGTGTAGCCGCCTTTGAGTAGCTCCTGCGCGCTGACTCGGTGCTTAAGTTTCAGCTTCACGCCGGTCAGTTCAATCTGGCGGCCAAAGAAGCGCAGGGTCTCGAAGAACTCTTCCTTGCCAGGCACCTGCTTGGCGATGTTGAACTGGCCGCCAATCTCGGATGCTGCATCGAACAGCGTGACCTCAAAGCCGCGTTGCGCGGCGGTGGTGGCAAAGGCCAAACCGGCCGGGCCTGCGCCCACGACGGCAATGCTGCCGCGCGTCGCTGCTGGCACGATGTTGAGCAGCGTCTCATGGCAAGCGCGCGGATTCACCAGGCAGGAGGTGATCTTTCCGCCAAACGTGTGATCCAGGCAGGCCTGGTTGCAGCCGATGCAGGTGTTGATCTCGTCGGCTTTTCCCTGTTCGGCTTTGCGCACAAAAAGCGGGTCCGCCAGGAAGGGGCGCGCCATCGACACCATGTCGCAGAAGCCGTCGGCCAGTAACTGCTCGGCCACGTCGGGCGTGTTGATGCGGTTGGTGGCCACCAGCGGAATGCTCACTTTGCCCATGAGCTTTTGCGTCACCCAGGCCCAGGCAGCACGGGGCACTTTGGTGGCAATGGTCGGAATGCGCGCCTCGTGCCAGCCCACTCCGGTGTTGATGATGGTGGCACCGGCCGCCTCGATCGCTTGCGCCAGTTGCACGACTTCATCCAGCGTGGAGCCGCCTTCCACCAGGTCGAGCATCGAGAGGCGATAGATGATGATGAAGTTCTTGCCGACGCGCTCGCGTGTGCGGCGCACGATCTCGACCGGAAAGCGAATGCGGTTTTCATAAGCGCCGCCCCATTCGTCATCGCGCTGGTTGGTGCGCGCGGCGACGAACTCGTTGAGCAGATAGCCTTCGGAGCCCATGATTTCGACACCGTCGTAACCAGCAGATTGCGCCAGTGCCGCGCAGCGGACAAAGTCGTCAATGGTTTGCACCACCTCGTCGCTTGAGAGCGGGTTGGGCCGGAACGGGTTGATCGGGGCCTGCAAGGCACTGGGCGCCACCAAATCGGGGTGGTAGGCGTAACGGCCAAAGTGCAGGATTTGCATCGCGATCTTGCCGCCGGCCGCATGCACGGCCTGCGTGACCACTTTGTGTTTGGCGGCTTCTTCTTCGGTGGTCAGGCGCGCGCCACCCGGCATCGGGCGGGCGCGGTCGTTAGGGGCAATGCCACCGGTCACGATCAGGCCGACACCGCCCGCAGCGCGCTCGGCGTAGAACGCGGCCATGCGGGCAAAGCCGTCTTTGGCTTCTTCCAGCCCGACGTGCATGGAGCCCATCAGAACCCGGTTGGGCAGGGTGGTAAAGCCCAGGTCGAGGGGGCTAAGCAGGTGGGGGTAGGTGCTCATGGCGTCGTCCTCATTCAAAAAGGTCAAGGTGGTCGAGAGGCTGCAACAAGTCCATTGCGCGGGGCAACTATGCAACCAGTTGCAGCAGTTTATGGCAACTCAGAATTTTATGCAACCAGTTGCATAGTTGTTCCCATGCGCTTAGACTGGCTGACAGAAATCCCTGCCGCACTGCCAAGTTCCCATGTCCAAGTTCCCATGTCATTAGCCCACGCCGTATTGACCTCGCTGATTGAAAAGTCGTCCTCCGGCTACGACCTGGCGCGCCGCTTTGACAAGTCCATTGGCTATTTCTGGCACGCCACGCACCAGCAGATTTACCGCGAGCTGGCGCGCATGGAGGCGGCCGGGTGGATCGAGTCCAGCAGCGCACCCGACGCCGGCAAGACCCGTAAGCGCGAGTACCGGGTGCTGAGCCCAGGCCGCGCCGAGCTGGCGCGCTGGGCCTGCGAACCCTCCGCGCCCATGGATTTGCGCGACGAGTTCATGGTGAAACTGCGCGCTGACGCCGCTTTGGGCGAGATCGATTTGCGCGACGAACTGCGCCGGCGCATCGCCCTGCACCAGGAAAAACTGGCGCATTACCGCGCCATCGAACAGCGCGATTTTCTGCACGGCAAGCCTTTGTCACGCGAGGCCCGCATCCACCACATGATCCTGAAAAAAGGCATTCTGCTTGAGGAAGGGTCGATTGCGTGGGGTGCGGAAATGCTGACGGTGCTGGAATAGCCGTCTGCTTATATATGCATTGAATGCACTTCAATGAAAATTTTGGCTATTAAGTTGCTATTAATAGAATAGCTGTATTATTAGTAAATACGAGGGATACATGCATATTTTGTCATGCTTCATCCAAATATATGGTGTTCCTATTTTGCACATCAAACTCATTTGCGTTGACTGAACGCCGCGCCACGCTGAATTCGCCGACTGACCTGGTCGGGTACAGTCGGCAGGGGAAAAGGGGCCCGTCTCGAATTGATTGCAAATCCTGGCTACACGTTCACGGAGAGGAAGGTCTGTTGCGTACGAACTCCAAGCTTCGTGGTAGCAAGGACGAACGTCAAGAAAAGAAAAAGGAACTGCAGCCTGAGGCATTCAATGGTGACCCTCAGCGCATCGGGTACAGTCAGCTTGCAAAATGTTACTAAAAGCAAATTTGTGAACGTAAGAACAAAACGCGGAGTGAATTCACTACGTACCGTTTTTTTAGTCTATGTGAACCGCTTCCCGGAAGAAAGATATGAAATTTAATAAAGCTCTCTGGTTTCTAATTAAAACAGGTAAACCCCCGGCTCTGCCGGGGTGACAGCAGGAGTTTGACTTTTACGTAGGTATGGATGTCCATCGCAGAAACTCGCAATCGTGAGCCGCCAAGCAAACGAAAGGAGAAACTGG
>Ga0209123_1003774_pt1 | contig 10991 bp, 10 predicted proteins | sample BarGraIncu00431A_FD_184500 | JGI IMG/M metagenome (GOLD analysis project Ga0209123, IMG submission 184500) | Arctic peat soil microbial communities from Barrow, Alaska, USA - Barrow Graham LP Incubations 004-31A (SPAdes) (version 2) | ecosystem: Environmental > Terrestrial > Soil > Wetlands >...
AGGCTTTCACCCACCTGAAGGCGCCAATGGATGAAATCCGCAATTGTGGCAAGTATGTCTTCTGGAAAAATCCCGACCGGCTTGAAGGGTATGTCAGTGCCTACTTTAGGCGAAAAAATATCCAGACAGAAAAGGTTGAACCAAAGGTTGAAGCCTGAGAATTATTGAAACCCGGAAACTGAATTCAATTAAAGTTACCGGGTTTCTTGTTTTTGAAGAAGTCCATTCTTCTGGTAATGGGTCTGAAGATCGGCGTCACCCAAATTACTTGACATAAGTCAATCCGGACGGGTCACCAGTCAATCTGGCGACCCAAAAGTTAATCTGACTGCCAGAAAGTTAATCCGGACGGGTCCCCTGTCAATCTGGAGGCTAGAAAGTTAATCCGGACGGGTCACCAGTTAATCTGGCGGCCAGAAAGTTAATCCGGACGGGTTCCCTGTCAATCCTGATGGTTAAAAACCTTATTTCCCTTAAATTTACCTTAGTAGATTCCCAATCCCCCTTGATCTATACCTTATTAATTTGCCCGTAAATCAATAAGGTTGAATACAGCGGGGATTAACCGGGCAACTAAGGTTGGTAAAAATAAATAAGGATTTAACTGCGCGAATTAGTAGCCGTCATTTTGATGAAAGTTGAAGCGTTTTACAATTTTTTGGTATACCTGCATTGCACAAAAATGAATCTTATTAAACCAACGGCAAAAAGGTCCGGAAATCGAATCTTAAGTGCTTAGGCAATCAGAAAATCAAAAATAAAACCACCGGTTGATGATCTGGAATTATTAAAGATTATATAGATTTACAGAACTATACTAATTTCAAAAACGCCAGCTATGAGTTTAAATCAATTTATGACTGAAAACCTGGGTATCATAAAAGAGGAGATCATCAAAAATATTCCCAATCCTGAATTTGATTCTCATGAATTTATCAGGCTTTTCGCAAAGAGATTTGAAATAAACTATATTGATTTCTTAAGTTCCTATAAAAATGAACCATTTAGAAACGTTCATGCTCAGATAGGGAGGTTTTTATCGGAGCACCAGGAGCCGTTAGAAATAAAAGATTTTGGAACGACCCAGAGCCCAAACATCTTTGGAATTGAATCAACCAATGAAAGGTGGGTAAAAACTGATCCGGGAAGTTCGGTCCAGATGGAACTTACTTTTAGAAGGTTGAGGCTTGGTGGAAAGCAAGTGATACTTTGAAATCAGATTTATTCGCAACTGTTTTTGTACCTGCCAGCCATCCAAAAGTTCAAAGTTCCTTGCCGAATTTGAGTAATTGTTTGTCCTCCTTAGGTGTACAAATACCGCTTGATATTACGTTTCGGGGTTTTATCAAATTCCTTATCAACCAGAATAATTGAACTGAGTTGGGCAAATTTGGGGAGTTCCCTGTTCACATGTTTGCAATTTTCAGCCATAATTTCCTTCAGATGCTTTTCATCAGGCTTTTCTTTCTCAATCCTTTCCGGGTCGGGGAATACAAATGCAACCATCTTGCCTTCGCGTTCGGTAATCACACATTCAAGCACATACGGATAATTACAAAGCTTAGCTTCCATCTCTTCTGGATAGATGTTCTGCCCCGATGGCCCAAGCAGCATATTCTTGCACCGTCCACGGATGTAAATAAAATCTTTGGCATCAATGACTCCGAGATCGCCTGTATGAAGCCAACCTTCGCTGTCGATCGCATCAGCTGTCGCCTCTTCATTTTTGTAATAGCCCATCATCACGTTAGCCCCCTTCACAAGGATTTCACCCACTTCGTTGAACGGATCTTTCGAATCGATGCGGACTTCCATCCTGTCCACTAACCTGCCAGCCGATGATGGCCTGAAAGTTGTCCAGGGTTCATAAGAAATCAGTGGTCCGCATTCCGTCATGCCGTAGCCGATCATAAAAGGGAACTTGATTTTTCTGAAGAAAGCTTCTACTTCATGATTCAACGGAGCTCCGCCAATCACTATTTCCATAAAATTACCACCAAAGACATCTACAAGGCTGGCCCGCACTTTTTTGTACAGCAGCAGCTGAATACCGGGTACTTTTAGCAGAAATTTCACGACCGGTTTTTCAAGCGCCGGAAGAATCCGTTTTTTATATATTTTTTCGATGACCAGCGGAACTGACAAAATCAGTCGTGGTTTTATCTCCTGGAATGCTTTAATGATGAGTTGCGGCGTGGGAGCCTTTGAGAGGAACGTAATGTGGCAGCCGACTGAAACGGGGAACAAAAATTCGAACAATAATCCGAAAACATGTGCCATTGGCAGGAACGAAACAATGCGGTCGCCGGGTTTTAAAGGCATATGCTCCTGAGCATAGATAATGTTCGAGAGCAAACTGCGGGCAGGAATCATCACTCCCTTGGTAAAACCCGATGTGCCGCTGGTATACGAAATAATACTCAGGTCTTCTGCATCAAATTCGGCTAGTTCATAGTTTCCGGGTTCAGCTACCCCGGCATATTCAATGGTAAAGCATTTTTTCCAAAGCTCTTCTTCTTTGGGCGATTTAAACGAAAGTGCTGAAAAGTTGGTAATACTTACCACACCTTTAATTGCCGGTATTTTTTCGCGGTCGAGTTTGTCAAAAAGGGTATCGGCGGCAAACAGGAACACCGATTCGGAATGGTTGAGGATATGCAGAACGTTTTCCGGATTAAAATCCGGCAAAACAGGAACAGTTATTGCGCCATAACCCGAAATGGCCAGAAACGAGATCGCCCAATTAGATGAGTTTCGCCCTAGAATGGCAATTTTGTCCCCTTTTTGAATGCCGGCTTCCCGGAAAAAACAATGGATCTGACGGATTTTTTGTGCAGCTTCACCATAAGTCGTTGTAAGTCCGTCGTAATCGGTAAAAGCAGGCTTTGACCAATTTTCCCGGAAACTTTGTGCATATATCCCAATTAGTTTATCACGCGTCATAAAATACTTCGAATTTCTGGTTTTGACAATTCAACTGAAAACTTTCAAATTTACTCAAACATCTTTAATTATTCACATTATTTGGAATGCAGCATTGTCACCGGCAAAATACAATTTATATTGCTGGTTGTGCAATATTATTTCGGTCTATAACCAATCAAAGCGGTTTATTGGGCAGATTTTAATCTTTATTGATGGCAAAATTGAAGTGTTGATCTGTGAAACTTCATCATTATTAAAGTTTTGTAAAAAAGGAATAAATCTCATTTTTTTCTCTGCAGTTTATTGTTATTATTGTCAGATATATAATCGGTTAACATACCAAAATCAAATTTGAACATGAACATTAAAAAAGTTGGAATCGTCTTTCTTTCGGTCCTTATTTTGTCTGTCGGCTCTTTGAAAGCAGACGAAGGAATGTGGATGCTCCCCCTCATTCAAAAGCTGAACATTAAAAAAATGTCAGAAATGGGATTTAAACTCTCTGCTAAAGATATTTACGATATTAATAACTCCAGTTTAAAGGATGCCGTTCTCCATTTTGGTGGAGGCTGCACAGCAGAAATTATATCAAAAGACGGACTTGTATTGACCAACCACCACTGTGGTTACGGATCAATTCAGAAGCTGAGCACAGTTGACCACGACTATCTGCAAAACGGTTACTGGGCAATGAACCGAGATGAAGAACTTCCGTCGAAAGGGCTGACGGTTACTTTTCTTGACCGGTTTGAAGATGTTACGAAAGCAGTTACAGATGCAACAGCTGCTGCAAATGATCCAAAAGCAAAAGAGGAGGCGCTGAGGACTATTTCCGATCAGCTGACAACCAAAGCGGTAGGGGATAGCAAATACCTTAAAGCCAGGGTTGTCTCGTACTTTGGTGACAATCAATACTACATGGTAATCACCAAAACGTACAATGATATCAGGTTTGTAGGTGCACCCCCTTCATCTATCGGAAAATTTGGAGCAGATACAGACAACTGGATGTGGCCGCGTCACACCGGAGATTTCAGCATGTTCCGTATTTATGCCGATAAAGACAATAATCCGGCAGAATTTTCGAAGGACAATGTGCCCTTTAAACCCAAAAAATTCCTGACCATTTCTCTTAAAGGGGTGAATCAGAACGATCCGGCAATGATCATCGGTTATCCGGGAAGAACGAACCGTTTTATGACCTCCTTTGAAGTGAAGGAGACCAGCGAAATTACCAATGCCGTTACAATTCTTGTACGCGGTGTTCGTCAGAATGTATTAATGGCTGATATGGTTGCTGATCCGAAAATCAGGTTACAGTATTCCAGCAAGTATGCAGGATCGTCCAATTTCTGGAAAAAAGCGATCGGCATGAACGAGACCTTTGAAAAGCTAAAAGTTTACGATCGAAGAGCTGCCGAAGAGAAGACATTCACGGCCTGGGTTGCGGCTAATCCTGCAAGAGTTGAAAAATATGGCAAAGCATTGGATGATGTGAAGTCGGCTATTGAAGGACGGGCTAAACTCCAGGTTCTGGTGAGGTATTACGCGGAAGCCCTTTATTCAATCGAACTAACCTCCGCGGCACTTCGTTATGGTCCAAAATCGGAGGCAGATTCAAGAGATGGAAGAGGTGGCAGACCAACTACCACTCCTGCTGATTTCTACAAAGATTACAATGCAGCTACTGACAAGAAGGTCGCAAAAGCACTGATTGCACTTTTCAAAGAGAAAGTAGCTGCTACAGATCTTCCGGATTTCTATAAAACAATTGATGCGAACTATCAGGGAAGCATTGATGCGTATGTTGAAGCAATGTTCAGTCAGTCAGCATTTGTTTCTGAAGAAAAACTCAATGCAGCTCTTGCCGGCGATAAAAAAGTCTTGGAAAATGATCTTGCACTCATCGCAGGAAAAAATATTTCCGAAGCCATGATGAAATGCAGCAAGGAACTTGAACAATATCGTTCCTTGTATGCTAAAGGACAAAAACTGTATATTGCAGGTTTGTTGGAGATGAAAGCCGGACAAGCCATCTACCCTGATGCGAACTCCACTATGAGGCTGACCTACGGCAAGGTATTAAATTACTCCCCCAAAGATGGTGTGATCTTCGATTATGTGACTACACTGGATGGTGTCATGCAGAAAGAGGATCCAAAAAACTGGGAGTTTGTTGTTCCTGCTAAGCTTAAGGATCTCTATAACCACAAAGATTTCGGTCAATACGCTTTGAAGGATGGCCGGATGCCGGTCGCATTCCTTACCAACAATGATATTACCGGAGGTAATTCCGGAAGCCCTGTAATGAATGGCAAAGGTGAACTGATCGGGACAGCCTTCGACGGTAACTGGGAATCGATGAGCAGTGACATTATCTTTGAGCCGTCCTTACAACGTTGTATCAATGTTGACATCCGCTATACCCTCTTTATCATGGATAAATTCGGTGGGGCAGGTTATTTACTCAACGAAATGAAGATTTCAAAATAGAAATATTATTTCCTGTTTCTTCGCTTTATTAGTAATGGCTGAGCTAACTATCTTTTTCAGATACAAGCTCAGCCATTACTTTTATATTTATTTTCCTTGATTCAGGAATTCGTCAATTGCTGAGATAAAAAGAGAAGGTTGGTCCACAAAAGTCATATGACCACTTTTGGGGAAGATAACCAGTTTTGATCCTGTTATCTTTTCATTCATCTCCTTTGAAAGTGAAGGATCACACTGGTCATTATCGCCAACTGTAATGAGAGTAGGAACCTTCAACGCGGAAAGCCGGTCGGTGTATTCAACAGAAGTTAAATTGCCGTCAACGACAAACTCACCATGCGAACCCCACATCTCCCTGTAAAGATCCCAGGCCATTATCCCGTTAGAAATAGGGTCATAATTGGGATCGGGATGATTCTGATAGAGGTAAGGGAAGTACCCCTCGCCCCATGCAGCATTCATATATTCTGAGGTATACCGGTTTTTTTCAAAATCCTTTCCGTGGCCATACAACCCTGCCTTTTCCAGCTTATCAATTCTGTCTCTTAGCTCTGGAGCCATTTTACCCTTCATCTTATTAAAAACTTCATTAAATTTTTTTGTGCTGTGAAAGGTACTGCACAGAATCAGGTGCGAAAGGTTCTCCTGGTATTTCAAGGCGTAAGCCTGGGCAAGGACGCCACCATAAGAGTGACCCAGGAGGCTAATCTTGCCAAGATCTAAAGCCTGACGCACTGCTTCCACATCATCGGCCATGTTTTCAACAGTATAGTCCGAAACATTCTCGATTTTCTGTGAGCGTCCTGAGCCTCTTTCATCAATGAAAATAAGTTGATTTTTCCGGGCCAATGGGACAAGGTACGGAAGAAAGTAGTCGTGTGATGCCCCGGGACCTCCATGAACAATCACGAGCGGTTGACCTTTGCCAAAGATCTTGTAATAAATCAGGACACCATTGGCATCAACATACCCTTCTTTAATTTCATATACAGCGGATGCGCCTTTTGAAGAACTCTTTTCCCCCGTATTTCTAACGCAACCCACTAATAACAGCAGGGCGCCTAGCGTTGCAAAAACGATCTGTTTCATATCTGGATTTTTTATAGATTTTGAATGGTCAATAATAAATTTAATAAAGGCTTGTATCAATTAGTTAGTATACATTATTTAAGAATTTCTCACTGGTTTTCTAAAAACCGCTGAAGGTTTTCAAACTCCTTGTCAATAAGCGAGTAGCCGTGATTGTACAGCGCCAATCTCTTTTCATAGCTCTTTTCGGTGCGCCCGATGGAGAATTCCTGGGAAGGCGCTATGATAAATAATTTTCCCTCCCGCTCCATCAGCTCACAGAAATCAAGCATCTTGTTGTATTCATCATTCCTTTTAAGCAAGGTCGCCAGAAACTCAGGATGTTTTCTGAAAACAAGTTTAAAAATAAGTTGGGCGCCCATCTTCTCTTTTCGGTAGCCTCTTGGACGTGTCAGAATGACTACCGCTTTTTCATGTTTGCTCAATGCATATCTTACGGGAATGGAATCAGATACGCCGCCGTCAAAAAATAATTGGCCCCCGATGTCAACCGGTTGTGAAAGAAGCGGTATGCTTGATGATGCAACAAGGGCTTTGCTTACGCCGATATTTGCAATATCACTTTTAGAAATAACGACACGATCGCCTGAACTCAATGATGTGGTTACAATGTCAAATTCTGCCTGATTTTTAAAAAATTCTTTCTCATTAAAGGGAGCAAGCCTGTTCGGGATTTCGTCAAAAATAAACTTCATGTTGAAATACGATCCCGTTGTAATGAGCTGGTTCAATCCCATGTAGCGTTTATCCTCCGGAAATTCGACATTTACTTTCCTGTTTCTTCCTTTCTGCTTTGACTGATAGGAGGCGCCGGTGCATGCTCCGGCCGATACACCGATCACCCGGTCAAAATTTAATTCCTTTTCAAGAAAGTATTCAAGTACTCCGCCAGTGAAAGCTCCACGAAGACCACCACCTTCGAGTACAATACATGAATTCTTCATATCAGCACCTTACGTTAAATGATATCAGTAAAAATAAGGAACTAATGATAGTGATTTTTTATGATTCAATCCTTCCAAAACTTTAATAATATTCCCTTATCTGGCGAAAAAAAACACCTGCTCGTTTTGCCGTGCAAGTGTTTGATTGTTTGGGTTCTGAAGGAGTTTTTAAACTGAGATATATTTACTTTGCTGAAAAAGAATACAGGAATTTATATCCTCTTAATATCAGGTCATTGCCTGTTATTACAGGAGAAGCTTCAAAAGTATCATCCAGTGTATTCTGGGAAAGCAATTCAAAATTATTACCGGCTTTTACAACATCTACAATACCTGTTGCCGCTATATAAATCTTGTCTTTATTGCCAGTGGGCGAAGAAAAGATATTGGTTATTCCATTCAGCTTCTGATTACTATAAATGACTTTTCCGTCTTTGGCATCGAGGCATGTTAAAATGCCGTTGTTGGCTTTTAGAAAATATAATTTTCCATCCATCAGTACTGGACTCGGTGTGTAGGGCGTATCCTGATTGTATTCCCAAAGGATGACTTTACTTCCGGTCAGGTCGCCTTTTGCCTGAGCCAGATCAATAGCCTTGAGGGCATTGCCCCTGAATCCGCTCATCAGATAAACGATCCCGTCGGCGTAGACCGGACATGGAATAACGTTGCTTGTCATTCCGGTAAATTCCCATATGATTTCTCCACTCTCGGAATCGTAACTTCGAACCTTGTTGGTGGCACTTGTTATTACCTGCGTTTTTCCGTTAATATCAACGACCACTGGTGTGGCCCAGGAAGTAATTTCTTCCCGTTCTTTTTTCCAGACATCTTCTCCAGTCTTTTTGTTCAGAGCATATATAAAAGATTTTCCCTGGTGGTCCCATTGAATAAAGACTTTGTCTTTGGAAATTGCTGGCGAGCTCCCTTCGCCAAAACTGGCCACGATATCCATTTGACCGAAATTACGTTGCCATTTAATATTTCCTTTCATATCGAGGCAGAACAAACCGCGGGAACCAAAGCAGGCATAAATAAATTCTCCGTCGGTTATCGGTGAATTTGAAGCCCAGCTACCGAGATCATGTGTTCTTTCTGCTGGAAGCTCTTCTTTCACAACTGTTTTCCATATAAATTTTCCTGTATTTTTATCAACCGAAATCACGATAAACTGATGAATAAATTCGGTCGAACTGGCGGCCATCGGACTTGCTACAGATGCAACCGCTTTTTCCGGTTTTTTATCTGTTGCTACTGCAGTCTGGATAATTATTTGGTTTCCCCAGACAACCGGGGTGGCATGACCTTTCCCCGGAATTTCAATTTTCCACTTCAAATTTTTTGTTTCGCTGAATTCAACAGGAGTGTTACCACCCACTACAGCGCCGGAATTATATTTTCCACGCCATTCAGGCCAGTTACTGGTTTCTGTAGCATTATTTTGAGCCTTTATCTCAGCGAATTGAATCAGAGAGAAAAATAAAAGGGATAAAGACGGGATAACAAATCGTACAAGTGAAATCTTCATAATTTGGTTTTAGCAAAAGTTTTAACGATCAAAAAATTGAATCTTTTATTGGACAAATATTTAGTCTTATCGTTTAATGCATAAATTTTTTTTTAAAAGAATAGTTTATTAACCAGGATCTTGAGTTATAGGTAATGTAAATGAAACAATGGTGCCTTTATTCTTCTGGCTGTCGATTGTTATCGTTCCTTTGTTTTTTTCAATGAAATCTTTGACGAGGATTAATCCTAAGCCAGTACTTTTCCCATATTCAGTTCCTTGGGTATGATGCGTATTGCTGATATCAAAGATTTTTGATTATGAGGATTTTTCAATTCCAACAGAAAGGTGATTACTTTTGATGAAGAAGCTACCATTCAGATATTAAGGCTTGACTATGATTTAAATAAGATCGGCGTAAAGCTGAATCAGATTGCCAAAAAGATCAATACCCACGATATTTACCAGTTTACATCGGAGGATAGGGAAGTTTTTAAACAGGTTCTTCAGGAACTCAAGAATTGTTTTTCCGTTTTGCAAAAGTACGCTGATCGGATTGACCACAGTCGGCAAAATCCTTTTATCAATGAAAGGAGGGATTCCAGCAATTCGTAGATATACTACCGAGTTTTGAAGAAATTGATATGATTTCTGAACGTTTTGTGAAAGCAGCAAAATTCGGTACAAGAAATGACAGAATCCATTCAATTCGTTTCGAAGTAAATTGATTTCAATTGGAATATTCCAACCGGAAATCTTCCTGCATTACTGTAACGGCCGATTTGGAGATTTTGATAAAAGCTCCGGATGGACCTTCGCTCGAATAGGATAAAGAAAAGCTCTCGAAGAAAGCGCCCTGGATCATCAGAGAGCAAAGTTTTTTTTAGACTTTCAACTTAAAACAACTGAGCATAAATTTGTTGGTGGGGAATCTCATTTATATCTTGGACGTCAGAATCGTTTGAAAGTAATTAGTGATGAGTTGGATGCAAAAAGTGATGAGGTAAAACTAAAGGGACAATTTATTGAAGTTCGCACACTTAATAAAATCAAAGTTAAAGAGTTGGTAGAGGAATGGTATCGAAATAAAGCCAAGGAAAAGCTCAATCAAATTGCAAATCCCTTATTTGAAAAGTTTGTTTTGAAGCACAACTTACCATTAATTGCTTATCGCTTATCGCTCCGAAGTATGCCCACCCGATGGGGAAGTTGTACGCCCAAAGGAAAAATCATTTTGAATCCCGAATTGATTAAAGCGCCCAAAGGTTGTATTGAATATGTGATCATCCACGAGATGTGTCATTTAGTCCATCACGACCATACCCAAAAATTCATTGACTTACAAACCATGAAAATGCCTGACTGGGAGAAATGGAAAATGAAATTGGAGAAATTGCTTGCTTGATATTCCATCCCACGAAATTGTATTGTTCCCTTTAATAAAAAGAAATCAGACTTTTCTCCCGAAACCTTCCCAGGTTTTCGGGTTTTCTTTTTCATCCCAAATCTGATTTTTTAGAAGCTCTCTCTCCTCCAACTTACACCAAAGTTATTGATCGCTGGTTGGAAATGTCAAGAACTTCAGATAAAAAATTAGACCAAGCTGATTGCTTATTGGGGTATACCGAACAACTCTATCCCTAATTTGCAAACTTTATAGAACTATCATAACACTTCGCTTTATTGGAACATTAAAGCGAGCGTAAAAGCCAGACTAAAATTTCTGTTAATCGGATTTTAAGAGAGTTTGGTTATCCGCCTGATATGCAGCTGTTGGCTACTGAAGCGGTGTTAAAACGAGCGGAATTGATTGCAAATGGGTTGACGAATAGTTAGCGGAAAATTGAAGTTGTTTTATTGTAAAAATCTTTTGCCTAATCCTGAGATATTTTATATTTATTGTATATAAGTAATGGTTAAAATATAATGTCGTATTTGCTGCCGAAATTATTCAGCACATACGATAGGCGTTCTTTGAGATTCTGAAAACTGAGGTAGGCATCAAAACTCAGCCATTGATATTTGATTCTACG
>Ga0209123_1003775_pt1 | contig 10989 bp, 7 predicted proteins | sample BarGraIncu00431A_FD_184500 | JGI IMG/M metagenome (GOLD analysis project Ga0209123, IMG submission 184500) | Arctic peat soil microbial communities from Barrow, Alaska, USA - Barrow Graham LP Incubations 004-31A (SPAdes) (version 2) | ecosystem: Environmental > Terrestrial > Soil > Wetlands >...
GCTAAAGTAAGCCGGGGTTATGCGGAGCCTACTGACCCTAAAATGTTTTATAATGGGCAACCGGCCATCGGCATTTCTTTGGCCATGGAATCAGGGGGAAATATACTGACCCTTGGTGAAGATTTAGACAGTACCATTAGCCAGGTAAAAAAAGAGCTGCCAGTGGGACTCGAACTTAATCAGACCGTCAATCAACCGAAAGTCGTAGAAACATCCATTGATGAATTTGTAGAATCCTTAGGGGAAGCAATTATAATTGTACTCATTGTTAGCTTCCTGAGTTTGGGGATGCGTTCAGGCATTATCGTGGCCCTGTGTATTCCCTTAGTCATTGCAGCTGTATTTACTTTTATGAATTTTATGGGGATCGATTTACATAAAATCTCTCTTGGTGCGCTCATTATTGCCTTAGGACTGTTGGTTGATGATGCCATCATTACCATTGAAATGATGTCCGTAAAAATGGAACAGGGTTGGACTCGATTTAATGCTGCTTGTTATGCTTATACGGCAACAGCTTATCCTCGTTTGACAGGTGCTTTGGTTACTTGTGCAGGATTTATTCCTATTGGTTTTGCTAAGGGCAGTGCTGCTGAGTATTGCGGTAGTATATTTACGGTAGTCGTGATGGCCTTGCTATTATCCTGGATCGCTGCCGGAACAGTGACACCCTTATTAGGGTATCTGTTCATAAAAGTGAAACCCGCCGGTGCTGAAGGGGAAGAGCATAACGTATATGATACTAAATTTTATCGAATTTTTAAAGGCATGCTACTGTGGTGTTTAACCCATAAGAAACAAGTGCTACTCGGAACAGTAGCATGTTTTGTTGGTGCAGTGCTATCAATGGGGCTCATTAAACAGGAATTCTTCCCAGCTTCTACTAGGCCAGAGCTAATTGTTCAAATGAAGTTGCCGGAAGGAGCTTCATTAAAAGCGACAGAAGAAGTCGCTAAACAGTTTGCTAAACATATTGACAGTGATCCTGATATTGACTACTACACCTATCATGTGGGCGAGGGGGCCCCCCGCTTTGTCTTAAGCTTTGAACCGACCTTTAATAAAACTAATTTTACTGAGTTTATTATTGTCGCCAAAGATGCAAAGGCGCGTGACGCGTTATCGCAAAAAGTTAATACTATCTTAAATAAAGAAATGAGTAGTGTACGAGGCCATACGAAAGTCCTTGCTAACGGTCCTGGGGCGGACTATCCTATTATGCTACGCGTGCGGGGACCTCATCCTGACAAAGTCAGAGAAATTGCGCAAAAGATGCGGGATACCATGGCTGCACATCCAGGTGCAAAGAATGTAAACTTCAACTGGGATGAGAAAAGTAAAGTCATGCATTTTGAGATTGATCAGGATAAGGCCAGACAGCTGGGCGTCGATACAACCTCATTAGCATCTTCCTTGCAAGCACAACTATCCGGGGTTACCATTGGGGATTTTCGTGTACAAGATAGGACCATCAGTATGTTATTTAGAGGTGCTCCACAAAATATACAGGACATTTCCCGCATTAAAGACTTAAATGTTCATATTGGTAACGGAAAATATCTTCCTGTGGATCAAATTGCAAAAATCAGTTATAGTGCAGAAGATGGACTGCTGTGGAGACGAGGTTTGAAATCCATGGTCATCGTCCAGGCCGACATCAATCCTGGATTTATGGGGAATAATGTGACCCAAGAGGTGTATGATAGCCTTAAACAGTTGCGTGGGGATTTACCTGCTGGCTATACCATTGAATTAGATGGAGCATTGGAAGATAGTATAAAAGCTGCTAAATTCATGACTGGACCCATACCCATGATGCTGGGAGCCATTATGATTCTGCTCATGATTCAACTACAAAATGTACCCAAAATGATACTCACATTATTAACGGCACCTCTGGGCATCATTGGTGTAGTGATCGGTCTATTACTAACGGCAAGTCCCATGGGCTTCGTCGTGCAATTGGGGATTCTGGCTCTATCTGGGATTATTATGCGTAATTCCGTCATCTTGATCGACCAAATTGAGCAACTTGTTGCCAGTGGGGAATCCATGTGGAATGGGATTATTGACGCCACAGTCATTCGTTGTCGTCCGATCTTATTGACGGCAGCAGCGGCAATCTTGGCCATGATTCCTCTGTTCTCCAGCGTATTTTGGGGACCTATGGCAGTGGCCATTGCCGCGGGCTTATTTGTGGCTACCATATTAACTTTGTTAGTATTGCCGACCATGTACGCGGCTTGGTATAAAGTGCACTCGGATATGCCCAAGAATGAAAAGAAAGATTGTGAAGTGAAACTGAATTCTTAGCATAAATCCCATGATGACCAAGCCTTCGTGATCATTCAAATAGGATCATTAATAGGGTATACGCTGGCTGAATAGTCAAGAGTGCTGGTTAAGAATTTGAGGGGGATTTTTAAAATGATCAAACAAACTCAGTGGAAAAAACGTTTGGCGGTAGCGCTAACGGGCGGATTTTTGGTGTTAAATACAGCAATGGTACTGGCTGCCCCTGTGGAATTATCCTTAGATGATAGTATCGCATTGGCTATTATGAATAACCCAGCCATAAAAATTGCTGATGCGGATAAAACAAACGCCAATTGGGAAATAACGGCAGCTAAGGGTGCTAAATTGCCATCGGTGAGTTTAACTCATTCGGATTCATGGCCTAATAATGCAAGTAGTTTTTCCAATAATATTAGTCTTAAAATGCCCATCTATTCAGGCGGTAGCATAGAAGCGCAAATTAACGAAGCTAAGCTTAATTATAAAATAAACGATATAGGTGTGGATAAATCGAAACAACTCGTTACGCTTAATACGACTACAGGCTACTTTACTATTTTAAGTGCACAAAATACCGTAAAAGTCAGTCAAGAATCTGTGGATATGATGGCAGATCACTTGAAAAATGTTCAGGCTCAGTATTCGGTGGGTGTCGTGGCTAAATCCGATGTATTACGATCAGAAGTAGAATTAGCGAATAACCAGCAAACGTTGATTAAAGCTCAAAATACTTATGATTTGGCAGTGTCCAATTTCAATAATATTATTGGATTGCCCCTCGCTACAGATGTGAAATTAAAAGATGAATTAAAGGTTGGCACATATACCCTATCATTGGATGATAGTATTAACTATGCAATGGACCATCGTCCAGATGTGGCCCAGGCCGATTATAATGTTGAGATGGCTAAACAAGGGGTTAAAGTAGCTGAAAGTGGGAAATTACCTACTGTTAGTGCAAGTGCCGGAAAAAGTTGGTATGATTCAACTTTTCCTGGCATCGATAATAATAGTTGGTCCATCGGTTTAGCGGCAACGTGGACTCCCTTCGATTCAGGTGTGACCAATGCCAAAATTAAGCAGTCTGATTCTAGCTTAACGAAAGCCATGCTACAGGCTAAACAAGCGAAAGATGGTTATCAATTAGAAGTACGTCAGTATTATTTAAGTATGAATGAAGCTAATAAACGAATTGGGACTTCCCAGGTGGCAGTTGAAAAAGCCCAAGAGGATGTCAAAATTGCCGATGTTCGCTATAGCGCCGGTGTAGGGACCAATACAGATGTGATTGATGCACAAGTGGCATTAACAACAGCCAAAAATAATTATATTCAAGCTATGTATGATTATAATACGAGTAAGGCCAATTTAAATAAGGCGATGGGTATAGCTGCAAGTGGAAAATAGGAAAATATGGGGATTCTTCAACTCCCCATTGTACCGCCGTACCATCAAGCAAACTTACAATCAATCTATCGCTACGCTATAATATAAAAAAGATTCATGTTGTCTCGAATATGAACAAGAAAGGATATTCACGAATGAAAAGTAAAATATTTTATAGTTTTATAATTTTAACAATATTGCTGACCAACATTGCTTTTGCTGCGATGCCTATCATTACCGCTGATAAACAGTATTTCAATGTTGATTCCGGTCTGCATATACTCAGTGGTAATGTACATATTGAGCATAATGGGCGGACCATTACAGCTGGAGAAGCAAAAACAAACCTAGTCGAGATTTGGGGTTCAGGCGGGGTTAACTTCGCCCAAGACGACCTCTACTTTACTGGAAATGCCGTCTACGTATTTTTCCCCAGTCACCAAGCTCAAATCCGCGACAAAGTCAGTCTGTCCTGTGCAGGATTAAAAATTACTGCGGACAAAGTTGACTTCAATTGGGATACCAAAATTGCAACATTTAGTGGTAATGTCAGCATACTACAAAATGGCAATTCATGGACTGCTGGCAATGCTAATTATAATGTCATAACTCGCCTATTCGAGTAAACGCAACTAATGGGAGAATATTGACCGAAAAACGTAGTCCGCAAGCCCCTCGTTTTAGCCATGGGGATAAGACGGCATTGTAACGCTCGAGTACAATCGGTCAGTTCCTGCAGTGATTAAGAATGCCATAGATATAGGCTCATGGCCGTATGGTAAAAATATATGGAATGGTAAGCCCTGTGCAGTGAATTGATATTTTCAATAATCGTACTAAAATATTTTATCTAGAATCGTGAGAAACTAGTTTACAACTTAGTGATGAGGTTTTACAGGAGGTCTTGATTACAATTGATGATGTAGAGATAATAAAATACGGGAAATTTTTATTATCCTCCAACTATCTACGCGCGATAAATAAGTTGACGAAATATAATCGTTCTTGTTATAATTTAATTATCAAATGAATATCAAGGGCGATGGAGTTCGCCTTGAACCCCGTGCAAACGGCAAGACTCCTACCACGGTGGTAGGAGTCTGTTTTTTATACCGTTTGGCGGAGCAATGAGAATAAAATTTAACCGAAAAAATAGATACTTAGTAGTGGAGAAAGGGAGTTCTTTTATGAGCTATTTTGCAGTGGCAGTGGGTGGCTTTTTTGGAGCCATAGCCCGCTATGTTGTAGGTCAGTGGTTTGTTGACCTCGTACGTGTTACAGGATTTCCTTGGGGGACATTGATTATTAATTTACTGGGTTGTTTTGTATTGTCTCTTTTTATTACTGTTGCATTAGACTTATTAGTAATTAGCCCGTTCATTCGAACGGGAATTTCCACTGGATTTATTGGCGCATTTACCACATTTTCTACATTTACTCTGGATACAATTCAATTGCTACAAACCCACCAATTGGGGTATGCTGGGTTATATCTATTTTCCAGTATATTTTTGTGCATTGCCATGTCAGCTCTCGGTTTGATTGTTGCTCGCGGCATTGAGCAATTCCAGATCAATAAAGGGGTAACAGGAAAATAAGTTAATGATATGGAGATGTGAACAGTATGGAATTATTAATCATCATCGGAATTGGTGGCATTGTCGGTGCTTTGACGCGGTTTATTATTGGACAGACTGTAGGCAGATTTTATTTTAAACCCTTTCCCTTGGGGACCTTTTGGATTAACGTGACCGGCTCGTTTCTTCTAGGTTTCTCGGCAGCCCATATTGTGGGATTGCCAACGACTCAGGTACTATTCGAACGTTATGGTTTTCAGATTGGTTTTTTGGGAGCTTATACCACACACTCAACCTTTGCTTATGAGAGTATTCGGTTGGTAGAAAGTGGGGAATGGAAAATTTTTTTCCTGTATCTCGCTGGGAGTGCGTCTATCGGACTATTAAGCTGTAGTATCGGTTATTTTATTGGTGGGGCTTAGTAACTGATATATTTTGTGCCGTTGAATATTAGGATAAATTTATTTTTTCTAGGAATGATTATGATAAAATAATTTTTATAAAGGAGGAAAAGATTATGCCCAAAATTGCAAGTCAAGCAAAACGTCTGCGTATATACATTGGGGAATCCGACCGCTATGAAGGGCGAGCGTTATATCAAGCACTAGTGGAAAAAGCTAAGTCACTGGATATAGCAGGGGTAACTGTATTTCGTGGCCTTATGGGGTACGGAGCTAACAGACGTATTCATACTGCTAAGATTTTAGATTTATCCAGTGACTTACCAATGCTAGTGGAGATTATTGACAGTGAAGAGTATATTGGCAAATTGCTACCCTGTCTTGATGAGATGGTACAAAAGGGGATGGTCACCATTGATGATATTGAGGTCATTAAATACGGAAATAAACCACCCACAAGATAAATAAAATTACGTTAGTATTGTTAGTACTATGTTATTGATTTTAAATTTTTTTGTGGAATATAATTACGACTTATGTCGCTAGATATTGACATTGTAAAAAATAAGAAGTATACTTTCAATAAGATTTTAATAAAATTACTAAAAAGAGCTATGATCAGGAAGAGTATTCATGATTCTAACTGTACAGGGAGTGGGGCTATTGAGAACCTGCGAGGATAATCAGAAGAAAATCACCTGAGAGCTGACGACTGAAACTAGAGTAAGTTAGTCCGTATTCCTGCGTTAAAGGATGAGGTATGTTTGTACCTGAATTAATTATTAAAGGTGGTATAGCGAAGTTTAAGCTTTGTCCTTATAGGACGAGGTTTTTTTTGTTTTTTTAAACGATTTTAGGCGTAGGTATAAGCCCCTTTTATGACAGGACAAAAGTGAGTAGGCTATAGGTAAAGGAGTTTTTAATTTTGTATAAAAAAGTCGATTCCAAAAATAATTTTGTGACAATGGAAAAATCTATTCTTGAGTTATGGAAAGAAAAAGAAATTATAAAAAAGAATTTTGCAATGAATGAGGGCAGTGAATATTTTACTTTCTATGATGGCCCTCCAACAGCAAATGGTGCACCCCATATTGGTCACGTTGTTACCCGCGTCATCAAGGATCTTATCCCCCGTTACAAAGTAATGAAAGGGTACAAGGTGTTACGCAAAGGAGGCTGGGATACTCATGGTCTCCCTGTTGAATTGGAGGTTGAGAAAGCCCTCGGTATCTCTGGTAAGCCGGAAATTGAAGAATATGGTGTAGAAAATTTTGTGAAAAAGTGTAAAGATAGCGTATTTACCTATGCAACACAGTGGAAGGATATGTCTGAGCGAGTAGCCTATTGGATTGATATGGATAATCCATATGTTACCTATCATAATGAATATATTGAATCGGTATGGTGGTCCTTAAAACAATTATGGGACAAGGAATTGTTATACAAAGGTTTAAAAATTATGCCTTATTGCCCACGTTGCGGCACATCTCTGTCTTCTCACGAAGTTGCCCAAGGCTATAAAGATGTAAAGGATAACTCTGCTTTTGTAAAATTCAAATTTAAAAGTGAAAATACCTATATTTTGGTGTGGACGACAACCCCCTGGACCTTACCAAGTAATGTAGCCCTCGCGGTTAATCGAAAATATATATATGTAGAAATTATCAATCAGGAAGAGCATTTGATTCTTGCTAAAGATCTGCTTAGTAAGATTGAGGGTGAATATGAGGTCCTTCGAGAGTTTAAGGGAGAAGAACTTTTGGATCAGGAATATGAACCTATGTTTTCGTTTGTTACCCCTGATAAAAAGGCCTACTACATTATACATGCAGATTTTGTTACGCTAAGTGATGGTACAGGAGTTGTTCATATTGCACCTGCTTACGGTGAAGATGATAACCGGATGGGACAAAAATATGACCTTCCTTTAATTAATCTAGTTGATGTTCAGGGCAATTTTGTGGAAGAGGTTACTCCCTGGAAGGGAATGTTTGTTAAAAAAGCAGATGATAAAATTATCGAGAATATGCAGGAGAATGGTATTCTCTATAAAGCTGAGAAGTATCTTCATTCCTATCCCTTCTGCTGGCGCTGTGATACACCCCTTTTATATTATCCAAGGGATTCTTGGTTCGTAAAGATGTCCTCCTTACGAGAAAAACTCGTAGAAAATAATGATAAAATTAATTGGTATCCTGATAATGTCAAAAAAGGACGTTTTGGGAATTTCCTAGATAATGTTATTGATTGGGGGTTAAGCCGCGAACGATATTGGGGCACTCCGCTGCCAATCTGGGAGTGTGATTGCGGACATCGGGAATGTATAGGCAGTATTGCCGAATTAAAGGACAAGGGTATCCAGGTACCGGAGGATATTGAACTTCACAAACCCTATATTGATAATGTGACACTGGAATGTCCTAAGTGTGCAAAAGAAATGAGACGGGTCAGTGAGGTAATTGATTGTTGGTACGATTCTGGTTCCATGCCCTTTGCTCAACATCATTACCCTTTTGAGAACAAAGATTTATTTGAGAAAAACTTCCCTGCTCAATTTATATCGGAAGCGGTTGATCAAACTAGAGGGTGGTTTTATACCCTGCTCGCCATATCTACGGCCATATTTGACAAGAGCTCCTTTGAAAATTGTATCGTTCTCGGACATGTGCTTGATAAAAACGGCATAAAAATGTCAAAGCATAAAGGAAATGTTCTGAGTCCCTTTACGATCTTAGAAAATGAAGGGGCCGATGCCTTGCGATGGTATTTTTATACGGCCAGTGCTCCTTGGCTTCCATCCAAGTTTTCTGAAGAGGCAGTTATTGAAGTACAACGTAAATTTTTGAATACCTTATGGAATGTATACTCTTTCTATGTGCTGTATGCTCAGATTGACCTTTTTGATCCGACTAAGTATCAAGCGAGAAAAAGTAGCCATGTTATGGATAAGTGGATTATATCCAAGCTTAATACCATGGTCAATAAAGTTGGCGAAGAACTGGATACTTATAATATAACTGGAGCAGCACTACTGATCCAAGAGTTTACCGAAGAACTGTCAAATTGGTATGTGAGGCGGGATAGAACTAGATATTGGGTTATGGAGATGACAGATGATAAGATTGATGCTTATCTAACATTGCATGCTGTGCTGAAGAATCTCATAATAGTGGCAGCTCCTTTTGTCCCTTTCATAACGGAAGAAATTTATCAAAACCTTGTAGTACCTTTTGGTGCGAATGCACCCGAAAGCGTTCATTTGTGCAAGTGGCCGGAATATGATGAGAAACTTGTTGACAAGCAACTTGAAACATCGATGGAGCTGACCTACAAAATCTGCAGTCTTGGGCGAAGTGCGAGAAATATCGCTAATATTAAAAACAGGCAACCTCTTTCCAAGATGCGATTGAGTACTAAGTCTTTACCTGATTATTATATCGATATCATTAAGGAAGAACTAAATATAAAGAGCGTAGAAGTGAACGCTAATATGTCTGATTATGTTTGTTACAACGTAAAACCCAATTCACCTGTTTTGGGTAAAACCCATGGCAGGTTTATACCTGGTATCAGAAAAGCTATCTCTGAGATGGATCAAATGGTGTTAGCGTTGGAAATTTCAAACGGCAAGACGATTGACATAACTATTGATGGTACCCTCATAGAACTTAACTCTGCCAATTTGCTTGTCGCGATGAATGGCTTAGAAGGTTTTGCCTTTGCTGGAGAAGGAGAAGTTGGGGTTGTCCTTGATACTCATATCTCTGAAAGCTTGAGAATTGAAGGATATGCTCGAGAAATCATTAGTAAACTCCAGAAAATGAGAAAGGATAGCTCGTTTGAAATAATGGATAAGATTACGATCTATATGACGGGAAATGACCTTCTCAAAGAAGTTGCCAAAGAGTATAAGGAATATATTATGTGTGAAACTCTGGCGGTAGATATTGATTTTGATGAAACAAGAGTGTATACGGATGTGATGATTAATGGTGAACAACTTAAGTTAGCTGTTGAAAGGCAACAGAATTGATCAGTTCAAAAAGAGAAAAATAAGAAAAGTTAGTTGCAGGAAAAGAACAAAAGGGGCTGTCTCAAATTTTCATTTTGAGACAGCCCCTTTGGATTTTCTTGAAATATTGAGTTGAACATAAAGAACCCCTCGACCCAAAGTAGGAGCTCTTTCATTGTATTCTATTCCCTTTTCACTTTGATAATAACATGATATTGCATCAAAAAGCCGTCGAAATTTCAACCCTTTATGTTGCCTTGTCCAGTCGCCTAGCAAATGCAAATGGGTTCATGTTATTATAAGGTTAAGAAACTATTAAAATATCATTCGGTTGGAATGGGGTTAAAGCAATGAGAATATTACTAGCTGAGGACGATAATCGATTTGGGAATCTTGTTTATCAGATTCTATTAAGGCAAAATATGGAAGTTGATTGGGTTCTTTCGGGAGATTATGCTCTAGAATACATTGAAAAAGAGGTATACGATGTTATTGTGCTGGACTGGATGATGCCTAAAAAGACTGGTTTAGAGGTATGTCGGGAATTGCGGGAGAGAAATTACCAAGGTGGTATACTCATGCTTACAGCAAAGGATACCGTGGATGACTTAGTAGTAGGCTTAGAAGCAGGTGCTGACGATTATATTGTTAAGCCATTCGAATTTAAGGAGTTGTTAGCTCGCATCCATTCCGTTGCTAGGAGAAGTAAAGTTGCACTAAAAGAAAATATTGTGAAAGCAGCTGATCTTGAATTAAATCAAATGACAAAATTGGCTAAGCGAGGCACAAGGAGCATACAATTGACAGGACGCGAGTTCCAACTTTTGGATGTACTGATGCTGAATTATGGGCGAGTTTTGCCGAAAGAATTTATTTTGGACCACATTTGGGGATTAGAGAGCGATATTTCTCCTAACAATCTTGAAGCCTTCGTGCGATTGCTCCGAAAAAAAATTGACTATCCAGGTGAGATAGAATTGATCCAAAATATCCGAGGCGTAGGGTATAAGATGGAGGAAAAAGATGTTGTCAAAGACTCGTAAAAAACTGACCATTGTATATACTATGGTATTCGGATTGTTTTTACTGGTGTTTATTGCAATCGCATGTTTCATTCTTGTCTGGGGTACTTACTCTGAAAGAACAGAAGAAATTGAAGTTCTGGCAAGTGAGATAGCACGAGTTCAGCTGGACTTGATTGAACAGCAATACAAAAAAGTAAATGTCACACTACAAGAGACACCCGTAGAAGAGGATTATGATATAAGTGGACAAGTTTTTTACTATATAATAGGCCAGAACAATCAATTGGTTAAGG
>Ga0209123_1003776_pt1 | contig 10987 bp, 9 predicted proteins | sample BarGraIncu00431A_FD_184500 | JGI IMG/M metagenome (GOLD analysis project Ga0209123, IMG submission 184500) | Arctic peat soil microbial communities from Barrow, Alaska, USA - Barrow Graham LP Incubations 004-31A (SPAdes) (version 2) | ecosystem: Environmental > Terrestrial > Soil > Wetlands >...
ATATATGGGTGGTGGCTCTGTAAACCCAGCAACAGGTGATTATAACTTTAATGTACGAGAAGGGTATGTCATCCGCCAAGGAAAAATCGCCGAAGCCATCAAGGGCGCAACCCTCATTGGTAATGGCATGGATACCTTGCAGAAAATCGATATGGTTGGCAACAACCTAAAACACGAAATAGGAATGTGCGGGTCAAGTAGTGGCACAATTCCCGTTACGGTAGGTCAACCCATGCTTAGAATAATGGAGCTTACTGTTGGGGGAAGAAAGGAGGAATAAACGGTGGAAATACAAGAATTCCAAAGAAAACTGTTTAAAATAGGTCAGGATCGTGGCTTTGGTGATATGGAGATTTTTTATTCCTCCAATAAGTCTACTTCTGTCAATGTACTGGATCATGAAGTTAAAAGTTATGTGATAACAGAGCAAGGTGGTGTTTCATTTCGCGGTCTATATCATAGTAAGATGGGGTATTCTTATACCGAAAAGATTGACGAAAAATCAATTGAATTTTTGGTAACCGAAGCAATGGCCAATGCCGAAATTATGGAGATGGATGATCAGGAAGAACTGTTTGCCGGTGTTGATCATTATGCAACATTACATCGCTACTCAGAAGCAGTGGCCACTATTTCACCAGAGCAACTCATTGAGTCGGCCTTGGCTATGGAAAACACAGCGCTGGCAGCGAGTCCTTTCGTGAAAAGGGTGATTCAATGCGCTACCATAAGATCCGAAGGGGAGACCATCATTGTCAATACCAAGGGACTCAATTGCCACTCAAAATATACTAATCTATCAGCAGGGGTTTATCTGATGGCAAGTGATGGAAAACAAACAGCAACAGGCGGGGAATACGATTTCACTTTGCAGGATATTTCAAAACTAAACTTCACAGAAATTGCTGAGATAGCGGCTAAAGAAGCTGTATCCAAATTAGCTGCAGACTCGATTGAGACAGGGAATTATCCCATTATATTTCGTTATGATACGGCGACTCAATTAGTAAGAGCATTCGTGAATAATCTGTCAGGTGAAGTCGTCGAAAAAGGTTTTTCCCGGTTACAAGGCAAATTAGGCGAAAAGATCGCAGGTGAGAATGTTACTATTGTTGATGATCCATTGATGGAAGATGTCCCTGGTGCAGCAACTTTTGATGCTGAGGGTTATCCAACGAGGAAAAATGAGTTGATTAAAGATGGTAACCTACTACGCTTTATGCATAATTTAAAAACAGGAAAAAAAGCGGGCAGTCCGTCCACAGGACATGCTGGGAAAAGTAGCTATAGTGCACCCGTGTCCGTAAGCCCTCATAACCTTTATTTGCAGCCAGGAGCAGCATCCCTTGCTGAGATCGTTACAAGCACAGACAAAGGCATTTTTATTGTTGAGCTACAAGGCACGAATGCAGGTATTAATCCAGTTTCAGGTGATTTTTCTCTTTATGCAATGGGATTTGTTATTGAAAAGGGCGTTCTTGGGCGGCCAATTCATCAAATTACTGTAGCAGGCAATTTGTATGAAATACTACATAATATCGAGGCCATCGCCAATGATTTGCACATTAAAGACACTATATCATCACCGTCAATTAAGGTGAAATTATTAACCGTTGCGGGAAAATAGTGCCTATGTATTCACTTTTATACAAAAGACAGAGATCGAGTACTGGGGCTGTAGGCCCCGCTCGATCTCTGTTTTACTTACCATATTAGAAAGTAGAAAATTTTTGCAAGTCCGCGCTAATGTTTGTGATATGAAAATAGGCACCGATGACTATTTTCATATCACAAACGTTAGTGGCATGGAGTTTCTTATAATATCAGAATTTATAAGTTTCGTTCCTCGTTGCAATGAAAACAAAGGACGCGTAGCGCTTTTCTTATAGTGGATTATTCCAATTGGAGGATACCCATCAGTATTGCAACGTTAGTTTTTAACCAATTACGATGATTTTTAAAATTTGGTGAGAATTGAATAACTTCTTGCCAAAAAAGCGCTGAATGATTGAGGACGCGTAAATGACACAGTTCATGAATGACTAAGTAATCAATGACCTCTGGTGGGGCCATAACGATCCGCCAGTTGTAGTTAAGATTGCCTTTTGATGAGCAACTACCCCAGCGGGTTTTTTGATCTTTAATTGTAATGCGTTGGGGCTGTACATTTATTTTGGCAGCCCATGAGGCGGTTTTTGCGGATAATATCTTGTTAGCATTTTGTAAGTACCATTGCTTTAAAAGTGATTCCGCCAATGAAGTGGTCTGTACAGTATTCAGAAGAGGAATGGCTATGATAATTTGATTATCCTGCAAATGAATAGTGGGGCGCGAACCATGATTATTAGTGAAGACAAGAGTGTGGGGTATTCCCAAATAAAGTACGGTAGCGTCATGATTGATTGATTTGTTTAGGGGATTTGTCATCGTAGTTGACAAATGTAAAATTTGTTTTACAATCCAAGGACCTTTTTCTAGTATTATTTTTTCAATACTGGAAAAAGGAAAATTGTTGGGGGCAGTAACTTGTAAGTGGGTGCACGTCAGTATTTTCAATTGGATAGTTTTACGTTTTTTTTGATAAATAACCTGATAGGTTAGTTGATGGTTTTTTAGCGTAATCGTATTCATAGAGATAAGATTAGGCATGAAGATAATTAAATCCTGCTATGGAGATAAAATAAAATAAAAAAAGTTTCCAATATAAAAATTGGAAACTTAAATTTTAGTTGGTGCCGAAGGCCGGACTCGAACCGGCACGTGGAGTACACGTCTGATTTTGAGTCAGGTGCGTCTGCCAATTCCGCCACTTCGGCATACTTTCGAAGAAGATAACACTTCGACTTTAACTAGGATACCATAATTAATTATTATTGTCAAGTTGAGTCTGCTAAATTCTTGGGATAATAAAATATAACAACAAGTTATGCGCCTTTCTGAAGATAAAGAACAGCTAGCCAAAGGGGGTAGAGGGGAAAATCCACATTAAACATAAAATTATATTATTTCCAGAAAAAATAATATAACAAAAAAAGACTTATACAATTTGCAAAGTCTTATAATTTACTGGTGCCGAAGGCCGGACTCGAACCGGCACGTGGAGTACACGTCTGATTTTGAGTCAGGTGCGTCTGCCAATTCCGCCACTTCGGCACATTTATGATGTTTGGTAACTAGTATTCACTTACCAGACAAGTAGTATAATAACATATAAATAATATTGTTGTCAACTAAAAATATATGGTAGTTTGTTTAGTTTTGCATAACAGTAAAAGAGTAGGGAATAATTGTAGAGTAGGTTTTAATAAGGAGGTATTTAAGATGACAATAAAAATGGGCCAATTGCCAGTAAAGAAAATTCTAATTAATAGTAAAACTGCTTGTAATGAGGGGGAATTTGAGTTCGTTATAGATTGTGAGTCGGTTTATTTTAATGCATTATATGATAATGATGGTAAGTTACAATGTGTTGATCAGTATTTTTATACTAAGAGTCGATCACATGATGATATTGACAGTGCTACCGAGGATCATGAACTATTAAATGTGGATAATATTGACTTTCCCGTGAAAAGTTATTTGTTAGCAAAACAAGAACAAGGTAATGAATGGTTACGTTTTCATGCTGTGGTGCCCAAAGAAGTTGACCCTGATTATTTTCAACAAAAATACATTGGTGAGTAACTTGAAAAGTACATACCATGTGGTGCAGAGGCGGCTTTACTAACTGCCTCTTTTATACGTTAAACTACTTATACAATTAAATGAAATGTAAATAAATGTATATTTAATAACAAAATATTATAATAATGTTAATAAATGGTAATTTATAGAAAGTAATTCATGTATATATATCCTTTAAATGGCAAAAAAAGTCGAAAATACTAGATGAGCAAAGTGAGTTAGATCAATGAACGGTTGATATCGATAACAAGATTCGACAGTGATTCGTGAATGCAGCCCAAACTATGTCGCAATTTTACGAATGAAATATGGTCTAATTTAGCAGGAAATACAAAAAAATACAAGAATATTATCTATCACCTTACTAAATCAAAGTGAAAAAAGGAGATAGATAATTATGCAATTATTAGAGACTTCTCAAAATAACTTATTATATTTAACGAGAGAAGATGATTATAAAAAATGTCTTGAATCAACGACAAATGGTATTATACATCTTGACAGTCACATGCGGATGAAAAATTTGAATCGGGAAGCGGAACGAATATGTGGCGTTGGGCGTCTTGCAGCACTCGGTAAACGAGCAGATGTTGTTTTTAAAAAACATGGTGAACGTTTTTTAAAAATATTTAATCTTTCCGAATATGAGGATGTTAAAACCGTTAATCTTAAGTTACAGCTTAATGATCAGTTTATTTATATTAATGTGGACACCTTAAGGCTTTTGGATACATCTGGTGAAGTCAATGGAATGATTGTTATTTTACAAGATGTTTCAGCCGTGAGGGCAGCGATAAAGCAAATACAGACAACTCAGATGCTTATGTCATTAGGCGAACTGGCTGCTGGGGTGGCCCATCATGTACGAACACCCTTAACTACTATTAGTGGCTATCTGCAAATTATGCTGGGAAGGCTTCAAGATGATCAATATACTGTACGTCGTGATGTGCTTGAGACATTGTTAGGTGAAGTGTCATATATTAATGGGGTGGTAAAAGAGCTGATCTTGTTTGCTAAGCCGCCTATCCAAAAACAGCCAGGAATTGAAATTAACCATTTATTAGATGAAGCGTTGCTTTTGACTTTTAAACAAATCGGTGGAGAAAAAATCACTATCAACAAACAGTTAGCTAAAGAACTTCCGATCATCACTGCTGATAATAATCTGATCAAACAAGCCGTAGTGAATGTTATGCAAAATGCGATAGAGTCTATGGCAGAAGATGGTATACTAACAATAAAATCATGGCTGAATGTTGATTTGAGTATGTTGGTAATAGCCATAAATGATACAGGTGCTGGAGTCGCATCTGAAATATTATCTCGGATATTTGAACCGTTTTATACAACAAAATCAGATCGTATGGGTTTGGGATTGCCGATTGCCAACCGCATTATTGCTGAACATGGTGGATTTATTAATATTAGTCCTGGTGAAACAGGTGGCACAAAAGTACATATGTACTTACCAATTATTGATGATCGGATGAGCAGACTGGCAGTGGTTCACCAGCAAATCTTAAATCTACAATAATATAGTAATAAGAACATAAAAAATTTATGAACCGCCAAGACACAATGCTAGGAGTGCGTCACACAAAAGGAATGACGTTCGATGGTGCTCGTAGTTCTTTGCGGTTTAATTATTTTATTTTTAAAGGACGCGTTAGTGTTATTCTTATACTATCTTACTGAGATTTTGCAGATCAAGATGGGTAAAGAAAGCTTCAGCCCTTGTCATATTCAAATAACATCCTTCATATACATTGATTGTTGTATCTTACAAGGTATTCGTATGCTATTTTGCTTGAAGTAATGTATGTGGTGCAATAAAGGAGATTGTTTTACCAAGCGTTGTTATTAATCTTCCGACTCGTATGCTGGAATTATATTCGGGCAATACTTTGATAAAGGAATATCCTGTAACTGTTGGTAAATTGTCAACGCATAGCTTCTTGATAATAACATAGTATTGAAATCACCTTTCGTAATCAATAAATAAGCAGATAAAATAAAATTCGTTTTTATTGATGAAAAAATGGATTTTTTTTTTAATATAAAGGAATTCGACTTTTTTTAGCAAAATATAATAAGGTTGAAATATATTTTTAAGGTGGTGGGCACATGACCCGTAGATTTGTAATTGTTGATGGAAGTAGTTTAGTGCATAGAGGGTTTTATGCTTTGCCCCTATTAACGACTGCAGGTGGGCTCTATACCAATGCCGTATACGGCTTTACGACTATGATGATAAAATTATTAGGTGAACTTAAGCCTGATTTAATCGTTGTAGCTTTTGATAAAGGCAAGATTACTTTTCGCAATGAAGTATATGCTGAGTATAAAGCCCATCGTAAGCCAACGCCTGGAGAATTATCCCAGCAATTCCCCTTAGTCAAAGAAGTATTGCAGGCCCTAGGGATTACTGCAATCGAACAAGCTGGATATGAAGGCGACGATATTATTGGTACCTTAGCGACGAAAGCAGAAGAAATAGGTCATGAGGTGATTATTGTTACTGGTGACCAAGATGCGTTACAACTTATTTCTCCTCATATACAAGTGATGTTAACTAAAAAAGGTATTTCGGATATGGATGTATATGATAACCAAGCTTTTGAAGCTAAATATGGTGTTACGCCTCGGCAACAGATTGATCTAAAGGGGCTTATTGGTGATACCTCTGATAATATTCCAGGAGTACCTGGTATTGGTAAAATCACAGCAACGAAACTAATTATTGAGTATGGCACCATAGAAAATCTACTTGAAAATATTGATCACGTGTCTGGCAAGAAAATTCAAGAAAACTTGCGCAATAATAAAGAAATTGCCTTGTTATCCAAAAAGCTTGCGACGATTGTCTGTGATATGCCTCTAGAATTTGTAACTGAAGATTTTGAATTTCATCCTGATGGTGAAAAGGTGAAAGAGCTATGTATTAAATTTGAATTTAAAAGTTTATTGAGCAAAATTGGGAATATATTTCCAGGAAATGAAGAGAAATCGTTAGCGGAAATTGAATTGTTGCCCCAAGTTGAAAGAGTAACTAAATATGATGAAGTTGCCGAAATAGTTAAACAAGTGCGGCAAGCAGGTTTATTGGAATTTTATGCAATTGTTATTGGCAAATTACCTGATATCAGCATGTTAGGTATGGCGATCATGGTTCTAGGAAAGACCGTCTATATTCCTGCCGAAGCTGAAGGCTTTCAAGATGTGCTGCAGTTATTTGCGGATAGAACAGTGATGAAAGTGACTCATGATGCAAAAAAAATATATAATGTTTGTGTTGCATTGGGAATCACATTACAAAACCTAGTTTTTGATACAATCTTGGCCGCATATTTATTAGATCCCATAGCTAGTAGTTATTCCCTTGCTGTGCTCAAGAAACAGTATCTTGGGCAAGCTAGTAATAATCAGTTGGACAAAAAACACGATGAGCCCATTTTTGCTGTGTGGGCAGTCCAGACTATTCATAGTATTTATCCTGTGCTAAAGCAGGGATTAGTAGACAATGAACTTGAGCAATTATTCCATGATGTAGAGCTGCCCTTGGTAGAAGTTCTGGCTACAGTAGAAAATTATGGAATTAAGGTCAATGCAGAATATTTAAAAGTCATGTCGGATGATCTTGGAGCTAAGATAGAAATATTGCTTACTGAAATTTATCAGTGTGCGGGAGAAACATTTAATGTGAATTCCCCGAAGCAACTCGGCGTCGTCTTATTCGAAAAACTAAATCTCCCTGTTAGTAAAAAGACTAAAACTGGATATTCTACTGATGCCGAAGTGTTGGAAAAACTAATAGGTCAGCATGATGTGATTGAAAAGTTATTAGAGTATCGAATATTATCTAAGTTGAAGTCCACGTATCTAGATGGTCTAGCTGCACTGATTTGCCCGAGCACAGGTCGTATACATACTACCTTTAATCAAATGGTGACTGCTACCGGAAGATTGAGTAGTTCTGAACCAAATTTGCAAAATATACCCATCCGGACAGAGGTAGGCCGCAAAATTCGTGAGCTATTTGTGCCTGGTGAAGGCTATGATTATATTATGTCTGCTGATTATTCACAGATTGAACTTAGGATATTAGCAGATATGTCCAGGGACGATAACTTAATAGAATCCTTTGCAAAGCTTCAAGATGTTCATACGCGGACCGCTGCTGAAGTATTTGAGGTACCTATGTCTGAGGTGACGGCAGAGTTACGCTCTAGGGCCAAAGCTGTAAATTTTGGCATTGTATATGGGATTAGCGATTATGGATTATCCCAAGATATTGGCGTTAGCCGCGCAGAAGCAGGTCAATATATTAAGAACTACTTTATCAAATATCATGGGGTCAAAAATTTTATTGATAACGTAGTCAAAGAAGCTCATCGCCAAGGATATGTCACTACCTTGTTTGGGCGAAGACGTTACTTGCCCGATATTAATAACAGTAATTTTAATCTGCGATCTTTTGCCGAACGGACTGCAATGAATACTCCTATACAAGGGACGGCAGCTGATATTATCAAAAAAGCTATGATTGATGTGCATCATGCTTTACAAATGGCCAAGTTACATAGTCGAATATTGCTGCAGGTACATGATGAGTTGATACTAGAAGTGCCTGAAGATGAAGTTGATCAAGTTGCGAAAATAGTTAAGCAAGCAATGGAGCAAAGTGCTACATTGCAGGTGCCTTTAGTTGTAGATGTAAAAACAGGGAAAAATTGGGCTGCAGCGAAGTAGTGGGAAACCAGGAGGTTGTTATGCCGGAAATGCCAGAAGTAGAAACAATTAGACGTTCTCTGATTGATAAAGTATGTGGACGAAAGATCGAAGAAGTTGAATTTTTATTGTCACGATTGGTTAAGTGGCCTTCAGCGGGGGAGTTTCAAGCTGTACTAACTAGTAAAACGATTGTCAATCTAACCAGGCGGGGTAAGTACTTGTTATTTCATCTCGATGACCAGCAGGTCATGGTTGTACATCTTCGAATGACAGGGCGGCTTTGTTATGTTTTGCCTGGCATGGAGATGGATAAATTTACACGTATTATTTTTAAATTGGATAATGGGGATCGACTACTCTATGCGGATACGCGCACATTGGGAACCTTATATCTTCTGGCGCCTGAAGAGTTATGGCGTATTTCAGGGCTGGCAAATATGGGACCGGAGCCCTTGTCAATTGAGTTCTCATTGAGCTATTTAACAGAGATGCTAAAAAAACGCCATGGCAACATTAAAGCTGTGTTGCTCAATCAAAAATATATAGGCGGCTTGGGTAATATTTATGTGGATGAAAGCATGGCCATTGCAGGTATCCATCCTGAACGTATTGCTAGCAGTTTGACGTACGGTGAAATAGAAAAACTGTTTAATGCTATTAATAAAGTTATCGCAGATGGTATAACACATGGCGGTACTACTTTTCGTGATTACCGTGACGGAAGTGGTAGGAGTGGTAGTCATCAGAATCATCTCACAGTATATGGACGTAAGGCAGCTCCTTGCCTTATTTGTGGTACGCCAATTGTCTGGAAGTTAGTCGCTGGCCGTGGTACGCACTTTTGTCCAGATTGTCAGAGGTAACAGCGCATATGGCGCTTGAATTAGGCTGGTGGAGGAAGTTAGATGCATATTATCGGATTAACAGGTGGTATTGCCAGTGGGAAAAGTACTGTGAGTACCATGCTCGCTGAACTTGGCGCATATATAATTGATGCTGACGAGATCGCTCGCATTGTTGTTATGCCAAATCAGCCTGCTTGGCATGATGTTGTAGGTCATTTCGGCAGTGAAATTTTACTACCTGACGGTACGATTAACCGAAAAATTTTGGGCGAAAAGATATTTGAAGATAAGCTAGAACGCCTTTCCTTAGAAAAAATCACTCATCATTACATCGAAGATCAAGTAAAAAAAGAGATTGGGTTGGCTGAGCTCCTTGGCAAGAGTATTGTAGTGCTTGATGTGCCCCTATTGTTTGAAGTAGGCTGGCATAAGATGGTTAATGAGATATGGGTGGTTTATGTTGAAGAAAAAGTGCAGGTGACTAGATTAGTAGAACGTAATAATTTATCCCATCGACAGGCTATGGATAGAATTAATGCCCAAATGAGTTTAGCAGAAAAAATAAAACAGGCTGATGTCGTCATTGATAATAATTTAGATATTGGATATACGAAAGAACAAGTAGCGGTAGCATGGGGGAAATTATGACTTAGTCCGAGGTATTTCCATTTAGTAACTATAACGGAGTGATTTGTTTTGCGCATTATAGCCCGGGCGAAAGTCCTAGTTAGTATTATATTGTTGGTCATAGTCGCTATATATGGTGTATATACGAGCGACTGGTTTCAAAAAAAATATCTATACCCTTTTCCATATAGCCAAATAGTATATCGTTACGCGTTGGAAAAGGATCTTGATCCCTTTTTAGTTGCTGGCGTTATTCGGACGGAGAGTAAGTTTAATGCTCAAGCACGGTCGCCTAAAGGTGCTTTAGGACTTATGCAGATGATGCCTGAAACGGCAAAATGGGTAGCTGAGCAGATGGATATTCCAAATGATTTCAATATCAGTCAATTGGAAAATCCTGAAGTCAATATTCGCATGGGGACATGGTATATGTCCTCACTGAAAAAAGAGTTTAGAGGCAATGAAGTGCTCTTATTAGCTGCATATAATGGTGGCAGAGGTAATGTGAAACAGTGGATGGGGCGATATAATTGGACGATGTCCTTTGATGATGTTGAGAAAATTCCCTTTCTAGAAACAAGGGAATATGTAAACCGGGTTTTGTACAGTAAGAAACGTTATCAAGAATTATATGGCAGGTGAGGAGAGGGACGTTTTGCAGAATAGACAGAGCTTTTTATGGTGTTTGATGCTGATTGTTATGCTGCTAGTGAGTGGTTGCAGCTCCAGGTCAGTGCAAAATCCAAATTCGAATCCGGCTAAACGTGAAATGAAGCAAGGAGGACAATTGGTTTATGGTAGTCTTCAAGAACCTGATACCTTAAATCCTTTGCTATCTGATTTGTCGGCGACTGCTGAAGTGGGTAGTCTTATTTTTAGTGGGCTCATAGCAACTAATGATAAAGGTGAATGGATGCCAGATCTGGCAGTTGAAATTCCTACCTTGCAAAATGGTGGTGTGAGTCGGGATGGTCTAACAGTAACTTATAAGCTTCGCCCAGGAGTGACTTGGCATGATGGAACCCCTTTTACCGCTGAAGATGTTAAATTTACTTGGCAAATCATTATGAATTCAAAAATAAATATAGTGTCCCGAG
>Ga0209123_1003778_pt1 | contig 10985 bp, 14 predicted proteins | sample BarGraIncu00431A_FD_184500 | JGI IMG/M metagenome (GOLD analysis project Ga0209123, IMG submission 184500) | Arctic peat soil microbial communities from Barrow, Alaska, USA - Barrow Graham LP Incubations 004-31A (SPAdes) (version 2) | ecosystem: Environmental > Terrestrial > Soil > Wetlands >...
CATGTTTACAGGGCTAGGAAGTGCTTTTATAGCAATTGGGATATTTAAATTAATTCATTACAAAAGAACTTCTGTTGCAAAATTAAAGCAAGAAGAAATCGAATTAAAGGATGAAAGAAATATTCAACTTTTAAGAATTGCTTGTTCTGTTTCGAATACTGCCGGTTATGTTCTCTTTGCAATAATGGCTTTTGTATTTGTTGCACTTGATTATAGAATACCTGCATTTATTTGCATAGGTGCGTTATATGTTCAATTGTTAACGCTTTTAATTTCTTATAAGTATTATAGTAGTAAGATGTAAAAAAATAGCCCTCCATTTTCAGGAGGACACTGAAAAACTATATAAAAACTGAAGAAGACTTAAAGTGTGTAACGGAGAAAAATTATCCGCATTTGCTCATTAACAAGGGTAGAAATGCTCTTGTTTTATTTTTTTGTTATAGTTACATAAACGAAGGTTTATGTAACTATATTCCTTAACGTGGGTTTTGTCGGATTATCTATACTAAGAGAGCAGGAAACGAGTAATCTGGACCTATTGTACATTGTATACATATAATCTTCGTAACCGCCATTTGCCCCAATAAAATAGTGCTCTTAATTATAATTTTACTCAAGGTTAAAATGAACGTGGAAAGACCGACCTTGACCAAAATTATAATTAAGAAAGAGCGGTGATAGGGTCAAAGGGCTATATATGCAAATACTTTGTGTACTTTAAACACAAGGTATAGGTTTTTATTAAACAACGTACAAAACTTGTGTTTTTAGCTTCTATGTGTACTATAAGTGCTATCTATTTTCCTAGTATAGTTAAGTCGGAAATGTTGGCTCTACCCCTATTTAATAAAAAATAACATAATTTTAAATATACGTTACTATATTTATATATTAGAACCTAGCTTTGATGGCTAGTTTTTAAATGCAAAGGTAATCTGGATTCCACATCCCGCCTTTGTATTTTATTTTTTGTTTTTATATCTATATTATTTTAATATAAATGGATGGGAAAAAGTAAATGACGTGAAGAATAGACTTCCACGTCATTTGTTTAGCTTATAGACCCATTCTTATTCTTATGTATTAGCATAACCTTATGTTGTTTATAAACTCTCCTTTTTCTTTCTATTAACAACAAAAATTATTGCAGATAAGATGATACATATAGCTGAAACCGTATATGCCTTAGTTCCAAATGTACCTCCAAATAGTAAGCCTATTGCCCCTAAAATAAGAAAAAATATGTCTACAAATTTCATTTTATTCACTTAAAACATCTCCTCTTTATTTTATAGATTAAATTTATTATCATTACTTTTAGTATATTGTAATTTGTAATATTATACAATACATATGTTATAAAACTCTTTTTTTGAGCATTAAAAAATAGCCTATAGTGTACTTTGAAAAACACGTTATTTATGTGGGATCAAAAAACACAATGTCGTGAAAAATAAAACTTCACGACATTTGTTATATACTTGTATCTAGCCTATACCCTCATAATTGCCTTGCCATATGTAAGTATATACTATTTTCACTGCATAAAAGGTGTCTAATTGAGAAAAGACACTCCATTTATGCCTTATTTACAGCTGATATACCCTAATTTTTTGCTTTTTATTTTTAAAAAATAATTTATTAAGTGAAATATTAATACCGATAAGATTATATAACTCATATTCACATGAGTTATAATTATTACTAATCCTGTTATTACAAAATATAAGGACGATATCATTGAAAAATATAGTTGTAATTTAAAATAGCCCTTTTTATTAAGAACAATCATTTTATTATTTCTATGGTACACTGTTACTTTATTTCTAAATAAAATTGAATAAATCAAATAAATTATTCCTATTAAAATTATAATTAAACCCATTAATCTCATATCCTCACTCCTTTAGATAAAAACATTAGTACACTTTAAGTATACCGTGATTACCTTAAATTAGATATAAAAGAGAGTTAAAAACCACTCAATATAATAAGATGTTATATTGTATCAAAAGAAACGATATCTTCAAAAATATAATTGCTTAGTTAAATTTAACTGAATGCTTAACAACACATATAATCCAATGATTTAATAGAGAAAACCTGTATCTAATGATATGGGTTTTCTCTAACGTTATGAAACCTAATTTTAATAAAGAATTAATATAAATTCAAGAATTAAAAGTAGAAAGAATCAAAAAATATAATGAATTATATTAGTTTTGATTCTTCTATTTCTTTATTTTCTGTAAAGAGTTTTTCAAACCATTCCTTAGCCTTTGGGTTATTTGTAATATTGGCTTTTAGTAATTCAGCTTTTTCAATTGTATCAATTCCTATGTTGTCCATAATAGCACCTATTTGAATAAGCCTTCTAGTTCTTTCCTTTCTATCTTTATCTTTTTTCCCGGCTTCAAGTAGTTGTTTTTGAGCATCTAATTTTTTCATTCTTTCTGATAATTCTTGTATTCTTTGTTCTACAGATTTAGTAGCCATATGTTTAATCCCCCTCAAAAATATATTGTGTATTTATATTATATCAAAGTATTTATTGAAAGTACAAGGGGCTAGTGGTAAAATATAGTTATGGAGAAATACACGAAGTGCGCACATATACACCGTACCGGTGTCGCGTTCTGCCGAAGGCTTTTTAAAAATTCCAAAGGAATTTTATAATGATTTTAAACATGGCAAACATATAAAAATATTATTTAAGTATTGGGGGTGTAGTTATGGCAATGTATCATTTTCAAGTACAAGTAATAAGTCGTGGAAAAGGGAAATCAAGTGTAGCTGCTGCTGCATATCGTAGTGGAGAAAAATTAGAAGACAAAAGAACTGATCTTATCCATGACTATACTAAAAAACAAGGAGTAGAATACACTGAAATAATAGCTCCCCCTAATGCTCCTGAATGGACAACTGATAGAAGTAAACTTTGGAATGAAGTTGAAAAAATAGAAAAGAGTAAGAATAGCCAAGTAGCAAGGGAAATAAATATAGCTCTACCAGTGGAGCTATCCAAAGAACAACAAAAGGAACTTATTAGAGAATATGTTAAAGAGAACTTTGTAGTTAAAGGCATGGTTGCAGATATAGCAATTCATAACAAGGATGATGAAAACCCACACGCTCATGTAATGCTTACGATAAGACCATTCAATGAAGATGGGACATGGGGAGCAAAGGGAAAAAAAGAATATATATTAGATAAAAATGGAGAGAAGATCAAACAGAATAAGGACTTTAGATCAAAAAAGATTGAATCAACCGACTGGAATAGAAAAGAAACAATGGAAAATTGGCGTGAAAATTGGGCAACCAATGCAAATAAGGCATTAGAAAAAGCTGGTTGCGAAGAAAAAATTGACCATAGGAGCTATAAAGACCAAAGTATTGACCAAATTCCAACTATTCATTTAGGGAAGACTTCAAGTGAAATGAAGAAAAAAAATATTTATAATGAAAGAGTTGAAACAAATAAAAAAATAGAAGAACTAAATAGAGAAAAGGTTATAGTTCTTCAGGAGTATCGAGAACTTAAAGATAAGTTAGAAAAGGAAAAAATAAATGAATTTCAAAGATACAGCAATCTTAAACCATTAGAAAAGGCAGCAGTACAAAAAGTTGAAAAAATGTTAAATGAACCACAGACATATGAAAATTCAAATAAAGCTTTAGATGAATTAAACACTAGCAGACAATACAATGCTTTAGAACTCTCTAAAATTGATTTTGAGGTAGGGACAGTAGGTAGAAGGATTAATAACATTAATCATAATTTAGATAAGCTTAAAATGGCAGAGAATGAATTTAAAGAGCTTCCTAAAAATATATTTGGACAGTACAAAGACAAAAATAGAACTGGAGCTCTTAAATTTAACATTGAAAAATTCAATAATGACCTTACAAGTGATGGATATGTGAGCAATGCTGATATAAAACTTAATAAGAAGAGGCTTGAGGATCTGCTAAATCGTAGTGAAGAATTAAAATCTAAGATTCATGACATAGACCTAGCTTCAAAATCAATAAAAACTGGTGTTGAAGCCTTACGAAACAAAGAACTTATAGAATTTCGTAAAGAGTACAAATCACAATTTCCACAAGCTAAGCACCTAAAATACAACGATATGGAAGCTATTAAAGCAGTCAATGAACTTATGGGTAGACCAGTATCTATTGATGAAATCAGAGCCACTCACCGTAATAGAGGTGAAAGAATTGACTATATAAATAAAGAGCTTAGGGATATTGAAATTAATGGTAGAAGGCTTTTAAATGCAAATGCATGTATTAAAACTATAGATAGTAACAAGGATATTTACGATAAATGGGATACTAAGATATTTGGTAAAGCTAAGTTCCAAGAGGAACATAGAACTGAAAAATGGCACTATGACAATGCAGTAGATAATCTTAAAACATATGGAGTTAAAGATAAATTGGATTTAAGAAGTCAGGAGAGCACCCATGAGTTTAACTTAAAAGAAGTAAAACCAAAGTTTGAAATAGATAAGATAACTTTAGCTCCTTCAATAAATATTTTAAATGATGTATTAAGATCTTTGGACAGTGCTTTACGAACTGAAAGGTCTGTACAACGTCAAGATGATTTAAATCTTACAAAGGCTTTCAAGGGCAAAAACATGGAAGATGAAATTGAAAGATAAAAAGCCACAATAAACAAAAATAAAGGAGAAATTCAATATGCATAAACTAAATAATAAGGAATTATCCAAAGAGAACCTACTTATTTTAAATAATGTAAAAGCTACATTGGCTATTGAAGGGTTAATTGTTACAGAGGAAGAAACAAAAATTTTTGAAGATTATCTTAAAGGGGTTCTACGCCCAAAACCCCGCATTTTTTGAAATTTGAATATATTGTAAAATTCTTATATTATTTCTCAAAAACATTCCCGAAAGTACCCTATTTCGGGAATGTTTTAATTTATGTTTTCTGAAAATACAGGGTTTAAAGGTCTTAATCATAGAAGATCCAACCATCATTTATGGGAAAGTTGATATAAAATCAATTATTTAAGTAATATTATAGTAAATTTATAATTTTAAACCAAAATCAAAAATTACGGGGGTTAGGGCTTACAACCCCTAACTGAAGATGGAATGGAAATAATATCGAAATAACAACAATTCTTTAAAATAGTTTTAAAGAAAATTAGGTATGTAAAAACTGACGAATGTAACGTACGGGTAATTAGTGTACTAAGATACTAGTATTATTGTATAAAATGAGTGCATTTTCTCAATTAGACACCTTTTATGCAGTGAATATAGTAGTTTATTGCATATATTCAATTGCTACTGTTTTAAAAGCAATTGATGTATTAGGTGCTATTTTAGTACTGGGATTATTTTTGTGTTATAACATCATTGTTTATATTATAATAAATACAAATATTGATTAATTGGAAGAGGTGGACTATGGCAATACGTGATGTATATCCAACAAAGTATTATAGCAAAGAAGGTTTTGTAGAGCATAAATTTGAAATCAATGAAGAGGACTTGCAAGAGATTATAGAGGATTATTTGATGCGAAATTCTGAACTTGATTTTGATGAAGTCGAGGTCGTCAATAACCGCCCAATGAATATATGGCTTTATGCTAAATGTAGAAAATATATTGACCCAGATAATCCAGAAGAAGATGAAGCACTACATGAGGCAGAAGTAGAAATAGATGGTGACTATGACGGGAATCCTACATAATATTCATACCAGGATGTTTTGCTTATTCCGCCTTTTCGGGGGGATGGGCAAAAACACCCAACTTAAAATCCATTTCTTTACATACTTATAGCCGTTTTTGGTTCCATTACTACCTGTACCCAACTTTGGCTCAAAAAAAATAGAAAGATAATTTATCTTTCTATTTTTTACATGAATAATATATTTTAAATTATTAGGCTTTAGCTTCACGAAATTCTATATAAAGTTCTTTACCTAAAGCCTGTGCGATTTTTTGTAAGAAATCCATACTAGGATTATAATTACCACTTTCTAATCTAGAAATATTACTTTGCTTTATACCAACTTTCTCTGCAAATTGTTTTTGTGTTAAATTTTGTGCATTTCGCTCTTTTATGATTTCTTTTATTAGCTCATACTTAGGAGTTAAAGCATTATATTCTTTGCGAAATTCTTCATTTTTCATTTGTTTTTCAAAAAAAATATTTAAATCGCTCATTTACCATACCTCCTTTCATAGTCAATTTTATACTTTATTGCTTTATTAATTTCACCCTTTGGAGTTTTATTAGTTTTTTTTATAAAACCATTCGTAAGAATTATCTTGTTACCAATACGAAAAAAATAAAAAATTCTTGATATATCACTACCTATTTTAATTCTTAGTTCAAATATTCCATTATTAATTGATTTCGAATGAGGTTCTCTCAAAGATGGACCAAATTGTTGTAATATTTTTAATTCATGAATAGCCTTTGCACGCATTTTAACATCTAAACTTTCTAAAAATTCTTTAACTGGAGAAGTATTATCTATCATTTTGTAAAAATTCAATTCACATTCCACATTGATAATCCTTTCTTACACTTTATTATATTCATTTCTTAATGCAAGTATACCATATATGATATAAAAATAAATAATTTTAATAGGTAGATTGTCAAAACTACCTATATTTAAATGCATTAAACAATTTTAGTTTTAAATTTTTTATTCAAAGTTGCTGCACTCCATTCCTAATCTTCTTTGTAATAAAAAAACCACATTCAAATAACGGAAATGGTCAGATTATTTTTTCTGACAAGGTGACCGTTATTTGAATGTGGTATATGGAGAAAAATAAAACAATTAAAATTCAATTTATAATATTAGGTTGCGGACAAAGTAAATATATACTCTGTTGGTATTTAGTCATAATAAAAAGCAAATATTTTGCGTTCGCTTGCGATTTTTTATGCTCTTATTGCAATTACTTTGTCCGCCTACTTTTTCAGTACAACTGACAAAGTAGGTAACCGTTGGAAATACTGCATTTGATATGTTAAAACACCCTCTATTTTGACTACAACCACCTTGGCAGTCCCAATTATAGTATATTTATAGGGTGTTTTAATGTAAAATACGATTATTTTCAAGATATTAATTTGCCTGACAATCTAATAAATAATTTAAATTTAATAGTGATAATGGGATGGTAAAAATAGCAAAAGGCACACAATATAATTTTCATTATATTGTATGCTTGGGGCTTTATTGTATTTTGTTTATACCCAATTTACGATAATAAAAGTACAAGTTAAACAACTTGACAATAGTTTGATATCAAACATATAATAGAAATATGGAAACAAAAAATATAATATCATTAATCTCTAAAATAAGAGAAAGTGCAAACAAATTTATTATAAATGAAATGAATAAATGGGAAATAAAAGGTTTAGTAACATCACATGGTGACATTCTTATTACACTTTTTAAAAACCAAAAACAAACAATGAAAGAACTTGCAGAAAAGATAGCTAAAGATAAGTCAACAGTAACTGCACTTGTAGATAAATTAATAAAACAGGGCTATGTTGAAAAAGCAAAAGATCCTGAGGACAATCGCGTAGTATTTGTAACTTTAACCGAAAAAGGTAAGGAATTAAAGCCTATGTTTGATTCAATATCAAAGGATATATTAGCTATTACGTACAAAGACATTTCACAAAATGAAAAGGAGGAACTAATTAAAATTTTAAATAAGATCAAAAATAATTTTTGATCTTATTTAAAATTTTTAACTTAATAGTTTGATATAAAACTATTAAGTGTCATAGTAAATAGAAGGGAAGTCATATAAAAATGAATTTATTTAATAAAGAATTACAAAGCAAAGAAAAATACATAGGTGAAAATGATTTGTATCTTGAAATATATGAACCTCTTAATAAATTTAAAATTGATGAAAATCGCCCACCATTAATATTTCTTCATGGTGCATGGTGTGGGAGTTGGATGTGGTATAAATATATTACTCACTTTATAAATGATGGTTGGAAATGTTACGTGATGAATTTACGAAGCCATTATAAAAGTCGTTCACTGGATATAGCAAGGGTTAATTTTTATGATTATGTAGAAGATTTAAATTTGGTTATAGATGAATGCAAATTTCCTCCAATTGTAATTGGCCATAGTATCGGGGCTTTAATTGCACAAAAATCAGCAGAAAAAAGGCAATTATCAGGGTTAGTGTCAGTAGATACAACTGAATGTAAAGAAATTAATGACATAATATCCTGCCTTGAAGAAGTAATAGATATTCCAGATGTTGTTGTACCTCCAAGATTTAAACTTGATGATTACCAAGACAGAACAGAAAAAGATATTAAGATTATGGAAAAGTATTTTTCAATTGAATCAGGATTAGCACTTAGACAATGTGCAGTTAATTGGACAAAGGAACCTGGTATTTCAGTGAACAGAGACTTGATAAATTGCAAAGTATTCGTAATCAAAGCTATTAATAATACTAAAGATAAAAAAATAGGAATAGTAGCTAAAGAATATTTTAATGCGGACTATGTTGGATTTGAAAATATTACTCATTCTGGATTATTAATTGGTAAAAGATATGTAGAAGTGGTACAAAGCATATTAACATGGATAGATCAATTATAAAATGACTAATATTAAATACATAATGAATGTTATTTTTAAGAGGTAAATAATGCATAAAAGGGGTGTATTTTCTCAATTAGATAGGTTTTATGCAGTCAAATTGGGCATTATTACATAAGGGAAAAGCATGAATGAGCATATAGGCTAGGTATAGGCGCATAAAGAATGTCGTGAAATTAAGTTTTCACGACATTTTATTTTAATTCATACTATAAATAAAAAACAGGTTTTATTTATGGCTTGTCCAAATTTAAGGAAGATCAACAACACTTGTTACATTCATGTCTCTCACACTTATTGCGTTCACGTTTTTTGCACTCATTACATTCATGTCTCTCACATTCATTGCGTTCACGTTTTTTACACTCATTACATTCATGTCTCTCACATTCATTGTGTTCACGTCTTTTACACTCATTACATTCATGTCTTACGCACTTGTTACGTTGTTGTTTATCATATTCGCTCATATCAGCGTGCCAATAACTATACATAGTATTACCTCCTAGCAGTATCAATTTGTCTAACTGCTACTCTATATTATTCAGATAAAGGTATACTGTGACATAAATAATATAAGGATGAAAGATTATATTGAAATCAATAAACGTTGATATAACAGGAACTTTTGACGGTTTTCCATTCATTTTATTAATATTATTCTGACTCTTGAAAATTTGAGGCTAATTATTAAAAGATATATATATCAAGGCATTATATGGCTATTGAAATTACTGGGGATAATAAATGAATAAATTGATTAAGAGAGATACCTTATTAGCATTTGGGCTCTAACAGTATTTATATTAATAATTGTTGTACTTAAATTGTTAAGCTAAGCAGAGAATAGCAAATCATTATTACTGTGAGATAAGAAGGTTATTACATATATTAAAGTGGGAATGAGTATATAGGCTACATAAGAATACATTAACAATTCATTTAACATTTACAACACAATTGATAAATGTTATTTTGATGTAATTGAGGAGGAATAATATACTATGGATAATGATAAAGAAAAAATGGACAATGATGAGAAGTTTACAAAAAATAAAGCACTAAAAAAAATGATACAGGAGACACACGATAAAGAATATAAGGAAGTAAGGAAGCACCTAAAAGATAATGAATATGCAAAGGATATAACTATGTTTAATAATACTGATATAAATAAAAGGATGCTAGATAAGGTGAATATAGATTATATTAATAACGTCAACATAAAAAAATAGCGTTCATGATCTTATTAAAAAATATACATACTTATACAAATGACGTGAAAGTCTATTCTTCACGTCATTTACTTTTTCCCATCCATTTATATTAAAATAATATAGATATAAAAACAAAAAATAAAATACAAAGGCGGGATGTGGAATCCAGATTACCTTTGCATTTAAAAACTAGCCATCAAAGCTAGGTTCTAATATATAAATATAGTAACGTATATTTAAAATTATGTTATTTTTTATTAAATAGGGGTAGAGCCAACATTTCCGACTTAACTATACTAGGAAAATAGATAGCACTTATAGTACACATAGAAGCTAAAAACACAAGTTTTGTACGTTGTTTAATAAAAACCTATACCTTGTGTTTAAAGTACACAAAGTATTTGCATATATAGCCCTTTGACCCTATCACCGCTCTTTCTTAATTATAATTTTGGTCAAGGTCGGTCTTTCCACGTTCATTTTAACCTTGAGTAAAATTATAATTAAGAGCACTATTTTATTGGGGCAAATGGCGGTTACGAAGATTATATGTATACAATGTACAATAGGTCCAGATTACTCGTTTCCTGCTCTCTTAGTATAGATAATCCGACAAAACCCACGTTAAGGAATATAGTTACATAAACCTTCGTTTATGTAACTATAACAAAAAAATAAAACAAGAGCATTTCTACCCTTGTTAATGAGCAAATGCGGATAATTTTTCTCCGTTACACACTTTAAGTCTTCTTCAGTTTTTATATAGTTTTTCAGTGTCCTCCTGAAAATGGAGGGCTATTTTTTTACATCTTACTACTATAATACTTATAAGAAATTAAAAGCGTTAACAATTGAACATATAACGCACCTATGCAAATAAATGCAGGTATTCTATAATCAAGTGCAACAAATACAAAAGCCATTATTGCAAAGAGAACATAACCGGCAGTATTCGAAACAGAACAAGCAATTCTTAAAAGTTGAATATTTCTTTCATCCTTTAATTCGATTTCTTCTTGCTTTAATTTTGCAACAGAAGTTCTTTTGTAATGAATTAATTTAAATATCCCAATTGCTATAAAAGCACTTCCTAGCCCTGTAAACATG
>Ga0209123_1003783_pt1 | contig 10969 bp, 15 predicted proteins | sample BarGraIncu00431A_FD_184500 | JGI IMG/M metagenome (GOLD analysis project Ga0209123, IMG submission 184500) | Arctic peat soil microbial communities from Barrow, Alaska, USA - Barrow Graham LP Incubations 004-31A (SPAdes) (version 2) | ecosystem: Environmental > Terrestrial > Soil > Wetlands >...
TAGCTTTCAGAAATCAACAGCATCATTAAAAGACCAGATTACGCAACAACGGCAAATAATCCGGGAGATCACTGGGGATATAAAACAGTTAGGCATTGCCGCCGCTGATGCCACTGGCGGTAAAAAATCCGAACTCTTGGGGGATCTTAAAGGAGCCCGGAAAGCATTAGCTGAAGAACAGGCCTCAATGATCGGATTACAGAGGCAACAGATTGAGGGTAACGGCAAAGAGGCAGAATCACACGGCGGAATTATTGCAGGGCTTGGGAAATGGGCCATTGGCCTGGCATCGGTTACGGGAGCTTTGGCCATTGGTAAAAGTATAATGGAGTCGACAGAGGCAACAGCTCATGCCTTCGAACAGGGGGTTGCTGCAGCAGGAGCGGCCACCCATTATTTGTTCCAATCAATTGCATCCGGTGACTGGTCTAATTTTACCGACGGAATGACCACCGCTATAAATGGGGCAATTGAGTATGTCAATGCAATGGAAGAGGTTAATAACCTTGGTAATCAGGATAAAATAGCATCAGCTGAGTTTGATAAAAAGATCGCAGTCGAGAGAGAAAAAACGTATGATAAGGGCAAGGATAACAATACTGAAAGGCTAAAGGCATATAACGAAATGATCAGCCTGACAGAGCAAAAATTCAATCCCTTAATCGAAACGGCGCAAAAGAAATATGATACACTGCTTAAAAAAGCAAGTACTGACACAGGCGGTAAAACCTCAACAGCTGAAATTGACACCTTTATTAGTAAGTATCGGTCTGTTAAGGATATGATCGAAGAAGGTGAAAAATACAACAACGCAAAAGGGGTTAAACTTATCGCGCCAATGTCGGGGGGATTTAGTCCAACAATGGGAAATGCAGCGGAGTATGATAGAGCTCAGGCCCAATTAAAAGCGATGGGAAAAGAGGGACAGGCAGCCGGTGAGAAGGCTTTCAATATCTCTAAAATTATATTCCCGGTACGAGATGCAATTGCAGAAGCGAAGTCAAATCTGATAGGATTACAGGCACAACTTGAACAAGGCAATACCTTCGTTAAAAGATCAAAGGGATCTCTCGAAAATAAAATGGAGTCTGATGCAATAGCTGCAGCAAAGAAAGCCAAAGAAGATGCTGAGTTAGATAACCGGATCAAAGCGACTCAGGACATAATGAAAACTGCATCAGGTAAAGAGTTGGAAGATTTGGCAAAGAAATTAGTACTTCTTGAAGCCGAAAAGAAGCTAAGGGATGCAATACAAAAATCAGTAATGGCAATGTATGCAAATAAGCCAATCGAGTCAAGAGGTGCCACGTCTGCATACGTCGCGATAGGTGAAGCCTTGGGAGTCGAAAACACACAGCCAAATTCAACTACTCAAGCCAAAAGTGTAACCGACAGATTAAAGGCAGATGGTGACAAAGCAATGGCCGATACAATAAGAAGGCAAAAAGCGGTAAGGGTTGACACTGCATCTCAGGAAAAAGAAAGCGAAGCAAGCCTAAAAGCACAAAGAAAGAGAACCGACGATTTAGCCGAAGGATTTTACCTGGTAGCAGATGCAGCCAAAAACTTTGCAAATATAATTGGTGACTCCAACAAGGAATTAGCTGGCACTATTTCGGCAGTCGCAAACTTAGCTGGCCAAATGGGTGATTTAGTCAAGAAGGGAGCCTTTACAGCAGGGGGCATGAAACCTGAAGACGCCATTGGTGCCGGTATTGTTGGGGCAACTCAAATACTTGGTGTAATACTTGGTCAGGCTCAGGCAAACAAAAAGGCTCAAGATGAATGGACCGCTTCGATTGAACAAGCGGCACAAGCATTCGTAATGCTAAGTATTGAGTCCTTGGCTTACAAAGAAGCAAATCTTTTTGGCGTGGAGAATCCCTATGCAAGAGCAATTGCAGGGGCGAACCAGTACGGTGTCGCAATGGGAGAGCTGGCAAAGGCAGCCTCTAAATTGGAAGGTGGGCAAGTTCAGACAGGCACAAAGAAAGTGGCCAGTGGATCAAACATAGTAAGTGCTGCAGCTGGCGGGGCTGTTATAGGGGCTGCCATTGGAGGCGGTATATTAAGCATTCCTGCTGCTGTTATCGGTGGTGTAGTTGGCGGATTGATCGGGTTGTTAGCCGCAAAGAAGTCAGTTCCTGTTTTTGAATCCCTGAAAAAGCAATATGGTGAAATTTACAATAAAGATACCTTTGAGTTAAACCCTAAAATCTTAGCTGATTATGGCAAATTAGACGCTGCCACTAAGGCAATGGTAGATAACTGGAAAGAGTTAAAGGCAACGGCCAAAGCGGCTCAGGACGAAATGACAGCCAACTTTAAAACATTGGCCGGGGACTTGGGCACCAGTTTAAAAGACGCAATTATCAATGCTTTTCGAAATGGTGAATTGGATAGTGCAATTGGTGAATTTCATACTAAAGTCGGTGACGTAATTGCGGATCTTATTTATCAGATGCTTTTTGCTCAATTCATGCAGCCTTTCTTCGACAAAGCTCAGGAAGGGTTTAATAATTCAATGGGAATAATTACCGATGCCAACACTGGCAAGTCCAGGACAATGACAGACAAAGAAAAACTTGCAAAGGATCCCTCTGGTAAACTTATTGCAGACGGAACCATAACCGATGATCTTGAAGTTCTGGGAAACGATATAGTAAAAGGAGTTGAGGGGCTTAATGGTGCAATGACAGAAGCAGATACGATGCTAAAAGGCAAAGGTTTTGCCAATGGCCTTGGGGGGTCGACCGGTGCAAAAGACAATTCAATGAAGGGCCAAATAACAGCTGCACTTACTGAAGATACGGCAACGGAGCTTAAAGGATTATGGAATAGGCAGTCAATTGATATAAGAGGCATTCTTGAACTTGGTAAAGCCTCATCCAGCCATTTACTCAACATTGCCGCAAACACCCTCAGAACCGCTGATAATACGGACGGAATAGCAGAAATGAAAGTGAGCCTAAAAAGTATTGATACAGCGGTAAACAAAACAGCAAGCAGGCTATAAAAAGGGGGTCTGACTGTTGATCAGAATAATAAGAACAGTCAGAACCTCATTAATAACTGATTAAGATAATTTAATAATTCGGTTATAAAACAAATTATAAAACATCAAATGTTTAACCGGTCATTTTTGGCCACAATAATAGTAATATGAAAACTAAAATTTTTGAAGACATTGACCAGATCAATGCAGAATTGAAAGCACCCAGAGCGGAGGCAGCGAAGATCCAGAACCTTTTAGACCTTATCGGAGAGGTGAACGCCCCGGAAGGAATGGCAGTAGCCTTAACCGGGATGGATTTGGTAAAAGACCTGGTAGCCGGGAATATTGGTACAGGGTACTTACGGAGCATTATGCTTGTCAAACGTGGCACTGAAGTATTACGTCAGGCAATCGACAAAGCGGCCTTTGACTGCAACCAAAAAGGACAGGATCTAAATCGTTTCTTCCTGAATGGACTTGGCAAAGTCGAAGCGGTTGAAGAAAGTATCGTAATTGAAGATCATACTTACTACACTGAAAACGCTGATCAGGAAGAATACATAGCCCTTGTTCAGGCACACGCTCAAAGTTGGAATGATCTTGAAACATTCCTGCAGGGGCACCATCAACCGGGTATAGCTTCAAACAATACCAAGTTATGGGGGATCGATCGTCTCGAATATGTTTTCCGGGATGAAAACAAAGATTATTCCACAGTAGCGGCCAATCTCAGGGCTGTAAACGATTTTAAAACAGTGTAAGTTATGAAAACACAAAAAGCATTTGAATGGAAGATTTTATTTATTGACACGGAAAAAATAGAAGCCGTGTTATCAAACATTGAAACTTTCGTTTCTGGCGTCAACAAAGGGTTTGTTCCCGTCTTTCTTGAAAATGAGGTTGAGCCAACAACTGAGTTACTACACAACCTCATGGCTGGTCAAAATGTGATTCCGGATATTATTGCCGCAAAAATTGACAAAGATATCAGTTCACTTGGGCGTTCTGGGCAACTAATAAAAGACCTGTTGCTTCAGGCACATGAACAGATAAGGGTTGCCCTTGAAAAGGAAGTGAAAACTCTACTTTCGGTGGAAAGATCCTTGTCCCGCTATACCTTTAATATGACTGGAATATCACCGGGTATATATTCAAAAGTTATAATTGTGGGCGGTAAGGCCGTAATGAGCCCCACGGCGGTGGATGAGGTTACAAAAATGCTCACGATTACCATTGAAACCCCCCAGCAACAAAAAGGATATGATATCCTCATGAACATTGCTGAACAGGCCAATACTATTAACGGGATGAGTGATGTATCGCTTAGATTTGTGCACGGTCTAACCATAGACGATGATTATTTTAATATTTGTGGGGGCGAAATTGTTGTGAATCCCAGTGTTATAAAACATTTTAATTGAAAAGCTATGAATGTAAATTTAATGAAAAAGCTTATTGCTGCAATGGATAGTAGCAATATACCCGAATCCTTCACTGATGGAAAAGCCATTGAAAACGAAACAGATATTGAGGCGCTGGTAACAAACTGGAATGACCTAAAAAAAGCAGTTGCCGGGCAGGATGGGGGCCAAACTGAACAGGAAAAGGCAAAAGCGGATGAAGCAAAGGCTGATTCTGATATCACAGCCTGGTCCGCAAAGAAGTAAATCATTTTAATCAAATACGTTCCAGGTGTAATAGCTTGGAACGCATTTTTAAATCCTATTCCAATGGAAGAACTTAATAAGAAATATGAGGAAAGGCACCTTAAAAATATGGTGGCAATATCCTTACAAGTAAAGGCGTTATACAATCAAATGACTCAGCAATTCAGCCGAATGGCAACCGGTTATAAATATTCTGATTCAGCCATACAAAAGACAAAGCCATGGTTTAATAACAATGGGTTGAAGGGTGAAATTGACACGTACTTAAAGAAATTTAGCAATGACTTACAAGGCCTGCTCAAGAAGCAAATTGAAACCAGTTGGCTTTTGGCAGAGAATAAGGCAGATGCTATTTTAGTGAAGATCTTGGAAGCGTCTGCAATAGTGACGGGAGGCGTGGCCGTTTATGCTCTCTTTAACCGTGTTCCCCCTGTTGGTAATGTTCTTGTCTCCATTACAGGCACAGCCAAAGACATTCAGGCAACGACAAAGACAATCGTAACCCTTAAAGATGTAATTGCCTCACCGCGTAACATGGAGGCTCTAACGACCTTTATGAACCGAAAGACAGCGGGTCTAAATTTGTCTGAAAGAGTTTGGAAGCTGGCAGATGGAAATTTGAAGATGATGGAAGAGCTATTGAGCAATGGCATTCTTGAGGGGAAATCGGCCAGTGAAATGTCCATTACCTTAAATCAATATTTGCAGGATCCTAATGTATTCTTTCGAAGGGTAAGGAACCCCTTAACGGGAGAACTGGAACCCTCAGCAAATGCCTTGGCCCATCATCGCGGAAAGGGAGTATATAAATCCTCCCGGGCGAATGCTATGCGTTTAGCCGTTACTGAGACAAATATGGCCTACAGGAGGGCGGACCACGAACGCAGGCTTTTAAATAAGGCCGTTGTAGGGTTTGAAGTTGTCCTGAGTAACGAACACCCGATTGAGGACATTTGCAATGATTTAGTAGGGCCTTACCCAAAGGATTTTATCTTCACAGGGTTCCACCCGCAGTGTTTATGCCATACTATTGGCATTTTATTAGCCCCTGATGAGTTAACAAGGGAACTTCAAGCCATTCTCAATGGAGAGGCTGAAGACTTGAAAAGTATTAACACTGTTACCCAGGTGCCCGAAGGCTTTACCAATTGGGTTGCAAAGAACCAAGAACGTGCAGCAGGATGGGCCAATCTTCCGTACTTCCTGCAAGATAATATCAAATACGCCCCAACTATGGAAGGATTAATGTAATTTGTAATTTTTAAACAAATCAATAGTGAATATATCTCCTTTCGAAGTTGCCCAATTCTTCAGTTCCTCAGTAAGGAAACTCTTGAACGAGGCAAGATTTGAAAAAGATGATATAGGCACCTGAATTTTAAAATCAGATTTTTTTAAAGATATTGAACATCGGCCCATACCCCCTGAGATTGTGTAGTCCGCCTTTAACTCATCTACGATAAAAGCAATAATCTCATCATAATTTTGTGCCTGAGTACGATCTTTCTCTTGATATTCTCGGTTAATGTACTTTGCTATTGCAAGCAATTGGTCTTCATGAGCATGGATAGGCTCAACTATTGACTTTAAATCTTGATAGATTAATCTTTCAGTTTTCATAATTTCCTCCCTCTTAAAGTATGTTTACGTTTCACTTCCCCCAATCTGATAATACACTTCTTACCGATATACGGAGCTACTGACAGGTCAATAGTGTTTCTCAGGTAATCGAGTGATATACCAAGATTATCCGCAGTGAACGCTTCGTATATCGCAGCCTGAGAGCCAAAGTAGTGATGTTTCTTTTTGCTCTGGTTCTCCAATAGCTCCACGTGATAGAGTTTATGGATCTGCTTCTTTGTTGGAATAGTTGTCATAATTTGAATTCAAGTTCTTCGCCTGTGAGAGCAAAATAATGGTTTTGGAGTTGATGAACGTATTTAATATTTCTCGCGACAATGATTCCGTAACCGGTATTATCAATAACGATTAGTCTATTCTCTCCATCTAACCTCAGATTACCTTTTGCCCAGGGCCCTAATTCTTTCCACCCAGCTTTGAGCATAATTTCATCAGTCAGGGAAATAGGCTGGCATCTCTCATCGTCGTAATAAGACACTTCAAAACCTGAGGATACTTTATCTTTTCGGATAGATTCAATTTGCATAGGTGCGATACCTCTATCAGTATCAAAGCTCATCCAATTACCGATCCTTAACTCTCTTGCATCCATAATTTATAATTTTTTGCCTAAAATAACGTATATATTTAATATATGCAACATTTAAGAATTAATTCGCCAAAATTCTTTAATTTCAATCTTTGCCAATTTGCTTTTCCACAGCAATAGATAAGCCAGTGCCCGGATAAGCTCCGAGGCGAAGTAAAGAATAAGTCCAATAAGGGTAATTGGTAGATAAAGCAATTTGCAAAAGGTATTGACCTATTATCTCCAACGCTTAAAAGCGATGTATTTAACAATTAGATGCGCTCAATAGGCACACGTTTTGAGTAAAAAAAACTAAGCTTTTTCGATGTCAGAAAGCAAACGTTTAAGACTCTCAACACTATCAATTTTGTGCGTACGGTCCTTGTATTGTACTATTCCATGAATACCGGTTCCGGTGTCCTCAAACAATACACGGATATCAACCTCTAAGGCCTTGGCAATCCGTTCCAACATTTCGACTGTTGGATTACCATTAATTGATTGGCTTAATGATGGTCCTGAAATTCCCATCCTTTCGGCCAATTCTGCTATTGTAAGTCCTTTTTCTTTGATGATCTTTTTGATCGATGCTTTGATCTGGTCTTTCGTTGTCATTATTATGCTTTTTAAGTTGAGTACAAATATAACAATTATAGGTATATCTTATATTTAATCATTATAAATTAGATATATCTTACAATATTTAAACGATTTTATCCGACTACAAACGTTTGTAATCATTTATATCTTATATTTGACCCGAAATAATAAGTTAAAACTTAATAACCATGAGTAAAATTAATTCGGTATTTACGCGAAAAGTACTAAAGGCAAAATTTGAAAGTATTACACGGGAATACTCCCTTGTAGTAATCGAAGCCACTGAAGAGGGGTACCAGTACCCGGAGGCCTCAGACAATATCCGTTTTTTGAATGAGTTTCTTTTTGACATTTCCTGCTCAATAGAGGACCATAAAAAAACAGTAAAGGCATGAACGATCTTTACACGATAAAAGAACTAATGGCCGGAATGGCTGAGCTTGGGGCTGCAAACCTAATGAAGTCCCTTGAACCAAAAACGGATGATCTTACCCAGAATGAAGCTTTTGAAAAGTTCGGGCAAGGATGGGTAAGAGGCCACGTAAAGAATGATCTTGTCAGGGGCTATCGTAAAGGATCAGCGAAGAACTCACCGATCTATTATTCAAAGCTCGAATTGATGACAGTAAGAAATGCAGAAAAAGTAAGCCGACTTGGCACATTTGATAACACTAAAATTTAAAACGATGGAAGCGGAACAAGAAAAATTATTAAAAGAATTGCAGGATAAAGAACTAAAGACAGAAGGTGAAAATCTTATAAGTCTTTGCAAGGATCATATTCAAGATGTTGATTTGCACTGCATAATTGAGGACATTTCTAGTTTACTCAATAACTATATTGAGGATGAAACTTTATTCCCAAAAACTGTAAGGGATATTACCTACAGTATGACCCGGCTTATTACCTTCTTAGCCAGTGTGCAAGACTCAGCCTCACGGGTAAACCGTTTAGAATTTTCAATTAATACCACTAAACTTTAATACGATGCAAACAGTCAAACCAATGCAAATCGAAGAAATCAAAAAACAACTGGTCCATAACGGACTTTTAGAAATTGTCATCTTGATGGGAGAATTAAGGTGCAAAGTAGATGCCATATCAACGGAGGAATTGGAGAAAATTACCGGAGTGGGTCATTCTACCACGTTTGATGGCATTTCAACATCTTTGTGCAATAGCGAAGCGGATTTGTGTGATATCATCGGCGATGTCATGAGACACCTGATTGACACTATCACGAATCCAACTAAGAAGGTAGCCTAAAAACTAAACCCATGACAGAGGCACCAATTTACATGACTAATAGTTACTGTGGCTTATCCAGTCTTATTTATCGTTTGAAGTATGATAAGGTAATGGAGAAAGAGCGAATGGAAATATTACTCACCGCGATCATTACCACCGTGGACACTCTTTCATCAAATCTCACTTATCGGAAGATGAAGAACGAAATAGATCCTTGCGATAAATCAGATTTAGCTAAGTACATCGATCAAACTATGAACACTAATTTACTTGAGACATTCTTCGGTGATAATGAGTTGAGCGTGATGGAGCTTCAATTGAAAAGACTAAAGGATCAGTTAATTGATACAACAGCCGCTTTTAGTTTTGACTGGCAACGATTTTTTGAATAACAATAATTATTTTTAACAAATTTAAAACTTAAAAACATGAATTTTAAAAGTGCATTAGTTGAACTTGACCGCCTAAAAGATGATAACTCATTAACAAAAAAACAAAAGAAAGTTGTTTTGGGCTGGTTTAAAAGGCAGATGAAAGGTTTTGGCCTTACAATTTACTGGGTAGGACTAAAAGAGCATCTAACGAGCCGCCCGATTTCCAAAGATTGGACTAAAGAGGACTTTGAATCTGAAATGATAGAAGCCAACAATGAAATTGCTCTTATGAACACAGAAATTGCAACCATGGATGATGTTGAATTTAGACTTGGTGAGGCTGGCGTAAATTCAACAATTGAGACATTCTTTGACAACTGCCCTTCATCCGAAATGAAAACGAAACTAAAGGTTATCAAACAAAAAATAAAAGAGGTAAGATATTTTATTACATACGGGTTTACGCTTCGTAGCAATTAACTAAATTTATTATCTTTGAATTGAAATTTGATATCCATTCACAAAATGCATGCAGTATGCCGGTCATCAATTGCGGATACTTATTAAAACCCTATCCATTGCAAATGTGGGAAGGGTTTTTTTGTGGTGTATATTTACTGCAGCAAGGGCCTTAATTAAAAATTTATTATCTTTGGATTTGAATTGCATTTATAAAAGGTTCAAAAGTACGCTGGTCATCAATTGCGGGTACTTGTTAAAACCCTCCCCAGTCGCTAATCTTGGAGAGGGTTTTTTTATGGCATGTATTTAATAGATGCAATGTTTAAAACTTATTTACCCTAAGATTACCCTAAGGTTAAAACCTTTTTGAAATGGTCAATAAGGGCGAGATTAGGGCGAGATTAGGGCGAGGGTAAAAACAAAATCACGGTAAGGTTACGGTAAGGGTAAAACAGTTTTGAATTGATCAACAACGGGGTGTTTACGGGTAGGGTAAAACGGTTTTAAATTATTATATTTGTGTGCTTTAATACCTGAATACTATGGAAAACTATGGAAAAATGCCGGTTATTATTGGAAAGTCTGGTAATCTAACCGGAAAAGAAGAAAGGTTTTGTTATGAGTATTTGATTGATCTAAATGCAACAAAGGCCGCAATAAGAGCGGGTTATAGCGTTAAGTCTGCAAGGTCAATAGGATATCAAAACCTAACAAAACTCCACATTCAAAGCCGAATTAAAGAAAATCAGAACAATTTAGCCAAAGCTGCAGGCATTACAGCTTTACGAATAGTGATGGAATTAAAGAAAATTGCATTCTTAAATACCGGTGATCTTCGGCTTGACTGGAAAACTTTAAAAGATTGGGATTCATTAACTGAAGATCAAAAAGCCTGCATTCAGGAAGTGACAACGACCCCGAGCAGATATGGTAATTCGATAAGTGTTAAATTCTATAACAAGCAAGAAGCTCTTAAGGCCTTGACCAATATCTTAGGGTTAAAGGGACCAGCCAAAAACACGATAACCTGCAAAGAAGGAGAGGCAAAAACGATTTTTCTTGAATTACTCGATAGAACGGGCCAGGTGGATCCGGAAAGTAAAAAAGTTTTTGGGACATAGTAGGTTCCAATTCATAGTTGGGTTAAAGTCTCTTTCCTTAATTGGGGAGAGGCTTTTTTTTTATAAACGGGCAGAATGGGACCTTTTACGCGGTTTTGTTTTATAAGTTGTTTTATAAACGAAAAAAACACTTACTCGAATTAACGTGTAAGTGCTTGATATTCTGGTTGTCCTGTCAGGTCTCGAACCTGAACTCTTCTGATCCAGAAACAGACGTGTTGCCAATTACACCACAGGACAGAATTATGGTTGACCCGTCAAGGCTCGAACTTGAACTCTTCTGGACCAAAACC
>Ga0209123_1003787_pt1 | contig 10950 bp, 12 predicted proteins | sample BarGraIncu00431A_FD_184500 | JGI IMG/M metagenome (GOLD analysis project Ga0209123, IMG submission 184500) | Arctic peat soil microbial communities from Barrow, Alaska, USA - Barrow Graham LP Incubations 004-31A (SPAdes) (version 2) | ecosystem: Environmental > Terrestrial > Soil > Wetlands >...
GTTCATCTTTAAAAGGATTATCAAATTTCATAAACCATGTTCCTATTTTGTATTTTACTGTATCATCTTTTAATGTTACATATTTTATAACCTTGTAACCTAGTCCAGTATACTCAGTACTTCCACCATCATCATAAGTTTGAGTTTGTACACAAAATATTGGTGATGTGTTGATGTTTACTCTAATACAATCTATTATAAAAAATAGAATTATTATGATTAGTATTACACCTAAAACAGCTAAAATTATTTTTTTTGATTTCATATTTATACCCCCATATAAAACAATTAGTATATAGTATATATTATACACTAAAATTAGATAATATTAGTATATAATATATTTGACAAATAGTCAAGGGAATATTTTGTTAATTTTAATTTAGGTTGATTTTGTGAAAAGTATTTAACGATATTTGTACAGGTGGAAATCCTAGAGAAACTTCAGTAAAAGATATAGCAAAAATATTTAAAGAGGCATATTAAAATAATCAATTAAATGTATCTAGAAATAGGTGCATTTTTTATTGGTAAAATAATTGCTTTTGGGTATATATTATGATAAAATTATTAATGAGTGGGTGAAGATTTGGAATATGAAGACTGGATAAAAAATTATAGTATTAGATTAAATGAGCAGCAACAAACGGCAGTACTTTCTATTGATGGTAGTATATTACTTCTTGCAGTTCCAGGTAGTGGTAAAACTACAGTTATTGTATCAAGAGTAGGGTATATGATATTATGCAAGAATATCTGTCCTGAAAATATTCTTACATTAACATATAGTGTAGCTGCAGCAAATGATATGAAGGAAAGATTTAAAAAGAAATTTGGTGATGAACTAGGAGAAAAACTAAATTTCAGAACAATAAACAGCTTTTGTTGTGATATAATGAACTATTATGAAAGAATAAAAGGAACTAAAAAATTCGAATTAATAAAAGAAAAGGATAAATACAAAATAGTTTCATTTATATATAAACAAGTTGAAGATAACTTTCCTACTGAATCAATAATATCAGATATTATAAGTAAGATAGCATATTTTAAAAATATGATGTTAAGTGATAAAGAGATAGAACAAATAGAATATGAAGATGCAAATATATTTGAAATATATAAAAAATATAAAGAGTATAACGAATTAAATAAATTAATGGATTTTGATGATCAATTAGTTTATGCATATATAATACTGAAAAGTTACCCAACTATTAAAGAGTTTTTAATGAAAAAATATCAATATATAAATGTTGATGAAGCACAGGATACTTCAAAAATACAACATGAAATTATTAATTTAATAGTTAAAAATAATATTTTTATGGTTGGTGATGAAGATCAAAGTATATATAAATTTAGAGGTGCATATCCTGAAGCATTACTACATTTTGAAAAACGATATATTAATTCAAAAGTGCTTCTAATGGAAACCAATTATCGTAGTACACCAGAGATAGTTGAAGTTTCAAATAATCATATAAAAAGAAATAAAACAAGAAAAGAAAAAAACATGATAGCACATATAAATCCTGGTAATGTAGTAATTAAAAAAGATGTTAGTGATTTAATTGAACAATATGAGTACTTGCTAAAACTTGCAAAACAAAATAAAAATAAATCATTAGCTATTATATATAAAAACAATGATTCTGTAATTCCAATCATATGGTTATTTAAAGAAAACAATATTAACTTTAATTTAAAAGGTGGAGAAATAACTTTCTTTTCTAATAAGATAGTTAGAGATATAAAATCATATATTAACTTTATATCTAATATGAATGATTTAGAATCATTTACCGATATATACTATAAACTAGGTTGTAGTATAACTAAATCTATGTTAGAAGAAGTAGCGTATATAGTATCAACTGGAAAGAATAAAAAAAATAATATTCTAGAAATATTACTTAAGACAGAAATGCCTAAATGGAAATATGGAAAAATATCAAGTATACTAAAAGAAATGATATATTTGAAAAATCAGACTCTATATAAAATAATATATAGTATAGTAAATAAATTAGGATATAAAGATTTCCTTTTAGGTAAAGATAAAAAAGCAGATACAAAACTATCAGCTATATATGAACAAAAAATAAATCTGTTATACTATATTTCAAAGAAAGAAAACAACATAAATAGATTTTTAGAAAAATTAGAATATATAGAAAAGTTAAGTAAAAATAATAATAATGTACAAGAAAATATAACTCTTACAACTATACATTCTAGTAAAGGACTTGAATTTGATAAAGTAGTGTTAATAGACATGAATGAAGGTATAATACCAAGTTCTGATAAAACTAATGATCCTAAAAATGATAATAAAAATAAAAATAATGTGAACGAAGATTACGATGAAGATGTAAGGCTCTTCTATGTTGCAATTACTCGTGCAAAGACTGAACTTGAAATAATCAATTGTAAAAATTCATTTGATGGAGCAATAACAATATCTGAATTTGTTGAATCGATGTTTAAGAAAAAAACTAATATAACAATTTTAGATAATTTATTGAAAAAACATGTATCACATAAAGATACATCTAATTTTAAAGTAGGAGATAAAGTTGAAAATTTAACATTTGGTATAGGTGAAATATTAGAAATAAAAAATGAAACTGCAATTGTAAAATTTAGAAGCAGAGGGATAAAGAACATGATATTGCAGTATTTAACTAAAATATAGTATTTAATTAATAATAGATTGAGGTGTAGGTTAAAATTACCCCTCAATTTTTGCTAGTAAATAATTAACAAAATTAACATTTTATATGTTTTTTAGTAATTTGTTGTTATATAAAAAAATTGTATAAACAACAAATTTCGACAAGAATAATCAATAATTAAGTATATAATTATCTTGTAAATTTAAATATGAAAGAGTGATGTTATGAAAAATAAAGAAAAAAATTATATTAAAAGTGTGAAAGTAGCTTTACTTATTGATTTTGTAATTATTATATGTTTGTATGTTATAACCCATATAGATTATATAATTAACTCTTATATAACAGATATACTAATTATAACAGGAGTTATTTTGTTTTTGTATTCTACAATATTTCCTATTGTATATTTTACAAAGATAATTATTTCATTCATAATGAAAAAAAATAAATATAGTAGAAAAGAAATGTTAAGGGATTTTAAACTACTAATAATTTCAATTATTAGTCTTTCTATTATATTTCTACTATTCTATTCAGAAAGATATGTAGTTCAAGGATCTGTACCATTAAAAAAACCAGTAATATATTTGTACCCTGAAACATCAATGAACGTAACTGTTAAGTTAAGTAATGAAGAAAATTTAACACATACGTATCCAAAATATATTGATGGTTGGAATGTTGTTGCAAGTCCAAACGGTAATCTTGTTGATACAGAAACAAATAGGAATCTATATTGTTTGTATTGGGAAGGTAAAGACAATTCTAAAATAGATATGACAGAAGGATTTGTTATAAAAGGTAGTGATACAATAAAGTTTTTAGAAGATAAATTATCAGTACTTGGTTTAAATGCAAGAGAATCAAATGAATTCATAATATATTGGTTACCTCAAATGGAAAATAACAAATATAACTATATAAGGTTTAGAACAAATGAAGAAATTAATAGTTATATGAAACTAGATATAACCCCTAAACCAGATAGTGTAATAAGAGTTATAATGGATTTCAAACCATTACACAAATATATATCAGTTAATGAACAGAAGTTAAGTACTCCACTACGCACTGGTTTTGTAGTAGTAGAGTGGGGAGCAAGAGAATTAAAATAACTTAATGTTTTTTTAAATGGAGGTAAATTTTTTTGAATACAAGAAATTTGATAATATTAATAATTATAGCTTTTGTTGTTCTATGTATATTATTTGGAATAATATATAGAAATCAGTTGCTTAATAGTAATAAAAATAATGAAAACTCAAATATTGTTGATGTGAATATATATAATGAAACTAGTGATAGTATAAAAAATGAAGAAATAGATAATAGTGAAAAGGTTGCAAAGCTATATAATCTTCCTGATAATAAAATTGATAATATGCAATTTTCTAAAGATATAACTCAAAATACGATAGATAAAATAGAGAGTATGTTAAAATCAAATGAACAACTGCTAGGTATGTTCTCTTACACCAATGCACCAGATTATATGATAGAATTTAACAATAGTAATTTAGAAAGAAGTTTTGGTTTTAGAATATTTAATGATAGTATAGCAGCTATTGTGAATCTATCAACTACATACCTTATTTATAGGGAAGATGATGTAAAACAGTTACTTGAATTACTAGATGAAGGAATGAGATATAATTTAAATTATACTGAGATAGATATAAATAAAACATATATTCCACCAATAATATATATAAATGATGAGTATGAAGCTGTTTTAGGGTCTTACACATGGAAAGATGAACAAGGTAATGTAACAACTGGTGATTTGAAACAAGATCCAAAAACTCTATTAAAAGATAAAGAGGCAGTTAACGGTTTTGGAGTACCAATAATATCTATTAATGCTAATAACACTGAGTATAATTTAATAACACTTCCTAATAGTACTAAAATAAGTTATTCAATATATGCTGATAATATAGATTATAATATAAGTAAAAAAGATGCTGAAAGAATGATAAATGGTTCATATCATACATATCAACCTAATATACTATCTGAATATATATATGAAATAACTATAACTTTTACAGATTCACCAGGTTTAAGTGCTACATATTATTTTAAATATAAAGTATAAGGGGAATTAATTATGAAAAAAGTTATAAGAATATTACTAATTGTAGTTATAGTATTCATAATTATTATTCTATTAATTATGAATAAATTTAATATGTTACCACAGAAAAGTTATAGCGCTAGTGATTTTAATATAACTGTTATAAAAAGTGACAATGATTTTGATTTGGATGGTATAGATGACTATACAGATATATTACAAGGGGCTAAAATTGAAGCAAATAACAAACCAAAATATAAAAGTGCATATTATACAGGTGGTTATCCACCAGAAGATGAAGGAGTATGTACTGATGTTATATGGAGGGCTTTGAAAAATGCTGGTTACAATTTGAAAGAGTTAGTAGATACTGATATAAACGAAAACATAAAACTTTATACAAGTATTGATAAGGCAGATCCGAATATTGATTTTCGTAGAGTTAAAAATTTGAAAGTGTATTGTGATAATAACTATAATGTACTTACAAATGATCCTTATGATATAAATCAGTGGATGCCAGGAGATATAGTTATATTTGGAACTACTCATATAGCAATTATATCTGACAAAAGAAATAAAGAAGGAATACCATATATAATACATAATGCAGGTCAACCAAATAGGGATGAAAATTCAATTATATATTGGTATAGTAGTAGAGGTATAACAGGACACTATCGTCTATAGGATATATAATAAGGAGAAATTTATGAAACAAAACAAAATAGTTGCTATAATAATATCAGTTACAATAATATTAATAATTTCAATTTTTATATTCGTGTATTTTCTACATAAAAATACTGGTGTAGAGAATGTTATACCTGTAAAAAATAATGTAACTCAAAAAATAAATGAATATAATAATCCAATAGTGCCAAATGGTTTTAAAAAAGTAGAAACAGAATCTGCTAGTTGGGAATTAGAAAATAGTGTACCAAAGGGTTGGAATAATGGACTTATTATAGAAGATGAAATAGGTAATCAATTTGTATGGGTACCAGTTGATTCTGTTGAGAATTATAACTCATTGATATATAGAAATCCTAATTCTAAAACTTCATATGGATTATCTAATGGAGATGAATTAAGTCAATTACAAAAATATAGTGGTTTTTATGTTGCAAGATATGAAGCTGGTGTACCAAAAGAAATGCAAAATAGCTTAAAAAATATAAGTGAGCAAACAAATGATATAATAGGAATTCCTGTAAGTAAAGAAGGAATCATACCATGGAATTACATTAGTAAAGAAAATGTAGAAAAAAGTGCAGATAGTATGTATTCAAATGAATATGTGAGTAGTGGCTTGTTACGAGCAAGGCAGTGGGTACATATAAATTCATGGCTACAAAAATGTGGGTATGAAGTTGATGATCCAAACAAATATGGTAACTTTTCTAATGTAAATTTTACATTTACAGGATTATATTCTGATGACATTGGAAAAACATATACATATGGAGAAAATAAAAATAAAGCAACAATTAATATGATACTTGCTACAGGAATAACAGATAGAAATAAAACTAACAACATATATGATTTTTATGGAAATGTAGAGGAGAGTACAGTTGGATATATAGCTTATGGTGGTTATTATGATAATTCTAGTATATCTGAAAGTTCTACACATGCATGGGCAAATTCTAAAGTCGGTTTTAGAGTTGTACTAAATTTAAAGTAATTTATATAAAGGTTTATGATCGTATATAATAGCATATGTTATTGTATACGATCTTTTAATATCGTTAAATAAAAAACAATATAGCAGTCGAGGTATAACAGGTCATTATCGTCTATAGAATGCATTTAAATCATGTAATTGTAATATAATTTTGAAATTACCAATTGTTATGGTATAATAGAGTATCAGAAAGAGGTAATTAAATGAATAAATCATTTTTTAAAAAGAAAAGTACTATAATAATAATTGCATTATTAATTTTAGTATTAGCAGCATGTGTATATACATTTAATGTATTATCAACACCACCTAAGTTAAATGTTGAAATAGAAAATTCTTCAAATGTTAAATGTATTAAAGGTGGATACAATTGGAATTATTTAGGCAAACACGTTGTAGCTGATGATATATCTCCAAGTAAAATGGTATATACTGAAAAAAATACGGTATATGTTTCACCTAATCAAAAATTAATATTTACGAATTCAAGTAGTAACAAAATGTACAATGAAGACATTAGATATTATGATGAAAAATTAAATGAAACGATTTTAAGTACAGATAAGGTACCTGCAGTTATGGAAGTAAAATCAGTATCATTTAATGCGCCAGTAAAAGCAGGGACATATATTCTTGCTATTAAAATGAATTACTATGACAAGGGTAGTGTACAATATGGAGTGAAAATAGTAGTTAATGATGATATATCATTGTTAGAACAATATTCTAATACATATTTAGGTGATAATTCAAAAGTATCTGAAATATTAAACCTACTTCCATATAATAATTATATAAGTGGTATGGAACTTAGTACAGTAGAAGCGCCTTATGGAATTACAGTAAATTATTCTAATATAAATGTATCATTAGATGATTTACAGTTTAATTCATTAGCGTTATTTACATTAATACAAAATTTAGATAGTATAAAATACAATATACAAAATGGTGAAAAAATAGTTACTTTAAATATAACTAGAACCGAATTGAAACAAAAGTATCAATTAACAATTGATGGTTTAAAAGGTTATATTAAAGGTGAAATCAAAAATATATATGGATATACAGAACTGGAAACTATATCAAAAGATTATACATTAGAACAAGCAACTGAAGATAATTGTTTTGTAGTAACATATGTTAACGAAGATACGCGTGCATATAATAAGGAATTTAATAAAGAAGTTTTAGTAAAATTTCTAAATAAAGTTGAAAGTAAAGAGGCAGCATTTATACGTATAATTACTTTAACAAAAGATAATGATGTAATTATTAATGATTTGAAGTATTCAGATAATGTATTTACCCTTATAACAGATTATACAAGGGATAAAGTTGCAACTGAATCAGATAGAACATACAAAACAAAGACATATAACAAAATAAAAATAAGTACTGGATCCAACTATGATATAGCAGGAGTTTCACTATACAATGGTGAAGGTGAAATGCAGGAATCATCAGATGTTAATGGTATATATTTTAATAGTGCTTATGCGAAGTTTTGATACTTAGATTAGTATTGTATAATATTAAAACAGTTGAGGTATAACAATTTTATACTTCAACTGTTTTTGTATTATAATTTATATTAAATTAAATCACTTTTAATTAATAATTTATAAATTTATTGATTGGTAAATTAAAGTTAATAATAATACAAAAAGTATAGAACTAAACATAAATGCACTTCCAATATATTTTTTATCGGTATATTTTTTTCTAATAAAATAACCAATTAAGGCAACTATAATATTAATAATTGCTCCGCAATATACTAATATTTGATAAAATTCATTTCTTTGTTCATCTCGAATATTACGATCTTCTGTAAATATTAACATAGCATCACGTTTATAGTTATCATCTATATCTGAAGTAAGTATATTAGTTATTCTTCCGTAATTAGGATTGATTCCTTTATCTGATGTTATAGTGTCTTGCTCAGTATTATAAATGCTTGCAATTTTATACAGTGGATATATATAAATAATAGAATTAACTAAAATTAATATAATTATAAAAATAAGTACTTTCTTTAAATTTTTCATATCATTAAACACCTCGTATTAATTTATATCACATAATAAATATAATGTCAATTAAAAAAATATATATACTTGTAATTTGACAAATTTTGGGATATAATTAATTGGTGATATAAATGGAAACAATAATATATTTAATAAGACATTCAGAGCAGTTAAAAAACAAAGAAATAACTACTAGTGAAAATTCACAAATAGCTAATGAACAAATCATATTAACAGTAAATGGGGAACATAAAGCTAAAATATTAAGTGAATCAAAAGAGTTACTAAATATTGATGTGTTATGGTCTAGTCATTATACAAGAGCAATTTTAACTGCAAAGTATATAGCAGAAAATAATGGGATAATAATTAATATAGATAGTAATTTAGGTGAAAGAAAATTAGGAAATCTAAATAGTTTAAATGAAATGGCAAAAACTAAACAATTTACATATACTACAGAACAACTGTTAGATTATAAACTTAAAAATAACGGTGGAGAAAATCTATTAGAAGTACGCGGAAGAGCAATGAAATCATTTAATGAAATATTACAAAATAACAAAGGGAAAAGAATAGCTATAGTTAGTCATGGAGCAGCTATTAAATATATGTTATTAGAGTGGTGTCAGTTTAATAGAGATACACACGATATTGAATATAAAGGTAGAATTATAGCAGGAGAAAAACTAAATTCACCAGAAGTATTTAAATTAACATTTAAATACAATGAATTAATTGATTTGAAAAAGTTAGAGTTAAAATAGTATTATTTTATTATGAATGTTACATATTATATATATGGTGATATTTTATGAAAATAAATGAAAATGAAGACGATTTCATTATAATGAATACATTAATTAAAAATAATAATATACAAAGATATTGTTCAGTTGAGGAATCTTTAATAGAGAGTTTGAGGGAAGTAAAACTTCATATAGAAGGAAAAATTAAATTAAAAACATGGGATGAGTATTTGAAAAACAAAGTTAATTAAGGAGTAGTAAAATGTACAGAAGAGTTCATAGTATAATACCTACCGAGAAGTTTGTAAAAGATATAAGACATTATGAAAAAAATAAAATTTTTTCTCATATATTTGAAGATATCGAATTTATTGTTAAAGAATTAAAAGTAGGTCATCTTATTGGTGACCCTATAGCTCGGTTTGGGTTGTACTGATGAAAATAGTAGGGTTATAAAAGTAAGAGCAATAAATAGTGATACAAACATGGGTAAGTCTAATGGATATAGAATAATATATTACTCTATGAAAAACAACAGAGAAATATTTTTACTAACCCTTTATTATAAAAAGGATAATAATAGAGTTTTAACTGATAGTCAAATAAAAAATTTAGTAGATGAATATGTTTTAGATAAATAATTTAAATTAAAGGTAGAGTAAAATCTATCTTTTTTTGTTGTCATTTAATAAGTGATTTTAGCATAGTTTTTAAGTAAAATGAATAAAATGCGAATAGAGGAAATTTTACAAATTATTTAAATAACACAGAAAATGAATGTATTACCAGAAAGAGTATACAGTTTGTAAAAATTATCTAATAATAAGGGGAGCTTATGAACGAAACTAAGAAAATAGTAAAAAAAGCGATTATATCTAAAAAAGACTGTATAGCATGTGGCTGTTGTACAAAAGTATGTCCTAAAAACGCAATCACTATAGAAAATGGAAGTTTTGCAATAGTAGATCATGACTTATGTATAGGGTGTAAATTATGTCAGAAAACTTGTCCAGCTTTAGCAATAAATATGGAAGGTGAATTAACAGGAAAACAAGGTAAAACAAAACATTGGAATGATTATCTATGGATAGTGTCAGTAATATATCTAGTTTTAGGATTATTTAATATATTATTTGCATGGATAGGATTACTATGTTTTTTCATACCAATCATAATATCAATAATTAGTGGAACTAAACTATATTGTAATAACTACTGTGGAAGAGGTCAACTCTTTAGTTTGTTAGGAGATAAATGTAACTTATCATTAAAACAAGATACACCAAAAATTTTAAGAAGCAAATGGTTTATATATGGTTTTTTAATATTCTTTTTAACAATGTTTATAAGTATGCTAATTAGTACATATTTTGTTTTTAAAGAAGTAGGAAGCTTAAAGCAAATAGTTACACTATTTTGGACATTTAAATTACCATGGAATTTTGCATATCATGGCGTAGCCGCTAATTGGGTATCGCAATTTGCATTTGGATTTTATAGTTTAATGTTAACATCAACACTTATAGGATCAATTGTAATGATATTATTCAAACCACGTACATGGTGTGTGTTTTGTCCTATGGGTACAATGACACATTTAATATGTAAGTTAAAAAGTAGAGAAAACAAAATCAATGAAACACCATTAAATGAATCAGATAAAATCGAAAAAACTGTTGTTGAATAACACAAGTAAGTAGAAAATAAATAACTATCC
>Ga0209123_1003788_pt1 | contig 10946 bp, 15 predicted proteins | sample BarGraIncu00431A_FD_184500 | JGI IMG/M metagenome (GOLD analysis project Ga0209123, IMG submission 184500) | Arctic peat soil microbial communities from Barrow, Alaska, USA - Barrow Graham LP Incubations 004-31A (SPAdes) (version 2) | ecosystem: Environmental > Terrestrial > Soil > Wetlands >...
ATGGACTCGTGGCTAATGAGAGATTTAAAATGATGTTAGTTATAGTTAATGGATAGTAGAAAAATTTATTTAAAAATTTAAGTTACAGGGGCGATTTCTATAACTTTTGGAGATTAGGAATACATTGTGGGATTTAAGGGAAAAGAAAAGGTATAGCAATTTTATTTTGCTATACCTTTTCTGATGTTAGCTCATCTAATAATAAAAAGGACATGTGATATGTTATAATAAGGAAAATAAACTATATATAGGAGAGATTAATGTGCGAAAAATAATTTTAATTATTATGTTAACAACTATATTGACAGGGTGTTCAAGTGTAAAACAGGCAGTAAGTAATGCTCAACGTAATAATAATCAAGAACAGACAAAATCAGTAAACACAGAGCAAAGTGCTAAAGAGACTAATAGTAAAGCGTTTTCTAGTTTGCTTGCAAATATGGATATTACTAAAAGTTTATTTAAAAAAGGATATTATGATTATAACGGAACTATAAATAATAATATTAAAATTCAAATGAGTATTTACAAGCAAGATAAAGAGATAGTTGGGACATATTTTTATGAAAAGCAGCGGAAGGAAATTAAACTAAAAGGAAAGTCGGATGAAAAAGATATTATTCTATATGAATATGATGCGGTAGGTAAAAATACGGGTATATTTATGGGGACAATGAAAACTGTTGATAAAATTGAGGGGAAATGGGTAAGTGCTGATAATAAAACTAGTTATCCATTTACATTAACACTAAAAAGTAACATTGTGGCTGACGTATATGGGAAAAGATATGCTGTAGCTTTGAATACTAAAAGTGACAAAGATGTTGAGAAATTTGCTAGCAAAATTCAAAGCTATGTAGTAAATGGGGATAAACAGGGATTAGCTGAGCAAATAAAATATCCTATAAATGCTAAAATTAATGGTAAAGTTGTAAAAATACAAAATAAAGATTATTTTATTAAGAATTATGATCAAATTTTCTATCCAAAATACAAAGCAGCAATTGGTAATTCATTTACAAAAAATCTATTTGTAAACTATCAAGGGATAATGTTTGGTCAGGATGAATTTAATATTTGGATTAATGAGGTGACTCCTACTGGTGGAATTCCTAAATTAATGATAACGGCTATAAATAATTAAAGCGGCTAGGCATGAGATCGCTTATTTGTTTGAAGATGCATTAATTATGATTTAATTTTTAAAATAATATTATATAGAAAGTAGGGTGGAATAGAATATGACATTACATCGTTATAAAAAAAGTAGAGATGAAGATGAGTTTAAGGATCTTTATACTAATTCAATAGCACTAGATCAGCTTCCCAAAAATCAGTTGCCTGATACAACTTCAGATCCTAAAGTAATCAGGCAATTAGTTCTCGACGAGCTTTTTATGGATGGAAATGCGCGTCAAAATCTAGCAACATTTTGTACAACATATATCGAAGATGAAGTTCATGAGCTCATGGATTTGTCAATTGATAAAAATATGATAGATAAAGATGAGTATCCTCAAACTTCTGAAATCGAACATAGATGCGTGAGTATACTAGCAAATCTATGGCATTCACCGAGCAAAGAAGATACCATTGGATGTTCAACAACTGGATCGAGTGAAGCTGCAATGCTTGGTGGTCTAGCACTTAAATGGCAGTGGCGTAAAAGGCGCGAAGCCGAGGGTAAATCTACGAATAATCCCAACATTGTATGTGGGCCTGTTCAGATATGTTGGCATAAATTTGCACGTTACTTTGATGTTGAAATTAGAGAGATTCCTTTAACCGAAGATGAATTAGGTATTAACCCAGATAAGCTAAATGATTATTGCGATGAAAACACAATTGCAGTAGTAGCAACTTTGGGTAGCACATTTACGGGGATATATGAACCAGTGCAGGAGATAGCTAAAGCCCTAGATATGATTCAAAATGAAAAAGGTTTTGATATTCCTATTCATGTAGATGGAGCTAGCGGAGCATTCATTGCCCCATTTATACATAAAAAGCTTAAGTGGGACTTTTGCATCGATAGAGTCAAATCAATTAATGCCTCAGGTCATAAATTTGGGATGGCACCTCTTGGTGTTGGTTGGATAATTTGGAGGACAGTGGCTGATCTGCCTAAGGATTTAATTTTTAATGTTGATTACTTAGGAGGACAAATGCCAACGTTCGCTCTGAATTTTTCAAGGCCAGCTGGTCAAATTATCTCTCAGTATTACAACTTTTTACGATTGGGACGTGAAGGTTTCACTACAATTCAAAGTGAATGTGCAAGTACTGCTCAGTATTTAGGTGAGCAGTTAAGGGAAATAGATATTTTGGAGATATTATATGATGGACACGGTGGTATACCAGCAGTTTGCTATGCACTAAAGGATGAAGCTACGACGGGATTTTCACTCTATGATCTTTCTGACCGTTTAAGAATGCACGGTTGGCAAATCGCATCCTATCCACTTCCAAGATATCGCCAAAATATAACTGTACAACGTATTTTAATTCGTCATGGAGTTAGTCGGGACATGATATTCTTACTGCTTCGTGATTTTCGTAAAGAACTGGAGTATTTAAAGAAAAACCCAGTATTAAATAATCACGACAAAGTTAGTTTCCATCATTAATTAGATATAAGAAGAAAGATAAATATATTTATACTAAAGGAGGAGTTATTTTGTTAGATATAAAAAAAGGAGTAAAGAGTTTTTATGTGGGTGATAACGAAGAAGAATCATTAGCTAAGATGGAATTTGTATATAATGGAGATGAGATAACCATCAATCATACTTTTGTATCTGAGCAATTGAGAGGTCAAAATGTAGGCAGACAATTGTTGGAAAAGATTGTTGGTTTCGCGAGAGAAAAAAACAAAAAAATAATTCCTATCTGTCCGTATGCTAAAGCGGAATTGAATAAAAATGAACAATATTTAGATGTATTAATGGATGGTGAAAAATAAAGATTAATAGTAGAAAAGCCAGTATGATTGTACTGGCCTTTGTTTTCATGTGACTAAGGTACGTAATTTATTTATAAAATATCATAAACTTCTTCTTGCTCATATTCCATAATTGTATCAAAAACCTTAGTTGCCATATCCTCAGGCATATCATTATTCAAAAATAATAATCCTACATCGTTATATCTAGTACCAATAACATCTTTTACAATTACTTTTCCAATATTATCTTGTAAAATATCTGTAATATGTTTTCCAAGTTTATCAGCAATTTCCTTTTGGTTCCATGAAGTAAATCCAATCAATGATTTTGATATTTCTGGATTAATTCCTTTCTTTATTAAAATTTCATGCCAAGTTAAACAAGTTGAATCAGATTTTGTTATCATAGGCATCTCCTCATAAATTTTAAATTGTTATATGTTATATAGAATTGATTATATTCATTAAAAATATTCAGTTTTTTATCTTCATATTATCGGATAAATATATAAGGCGAATTTAGAAGATTTTCTTCGTTAATGGTTAAGCGATTTTTCTTGTAAATTATCCTTTTAATGTTTTGCCGTATAATAAATATCGTTGTAGAGATAATAATAATGATAATAGATAGTTATTAAATAAAACAAAAGGGGATATGAAATTATGATAAACAAACCAGATGACAGAAGAGATAATGTAGATAAAATCCAAGAAAATATTAGTAATACTATTGAAAATTTTAATCTGACTGAGGAAGCTATATCAAAAACAGATGATAATAGAAATAAGAAGACTCTAGAACAAAAAAATGAGAGAAGAGAAGACTCAATTGATGGTATGAGATCAGAAATTAGAGATGAGGCAATAGATAAAAAAAACGGATATAGATAGAATGAAAATAAAATGAAAAATCCCTCTGCTAAGCAGGGGGATTTTTATAATCTGAAATCATTATTTTGCTTTCAATATAATATTTTCTTTCTTTCCATTCCATTTAATTGTATAAGTTACATCGGCATCTTTACTAAAACCAGAACCACTTCCACCGCTTTTGCCCAAATTTAGATAACCTTCCTTATCAAGCCTTGAACCCGTTGATGACCCTCCGCCTGAAGTGGTTTCATATTCGAATTTAATAGGACCTACAGATTTTTTTATACTTAACGGACGGAAATCCCTCATTGTAAGCATCGTAGTGAAGTGTACCCTTTTCATCCGTCCACCAATGCTCATAATATTTTAAGGTGAAAGTTCCTTTCCAGCTTATGCTCTCTCCTTTATAAATAACCACTTTTCCATCATTTAAATATTTAAACACAATATCAGAAATCAAAGTTCTTGTTTCGCCTATAATAATCATTTCTTCCTCAGTTGTTGGACTTTGTGCAGATACATAAACTAAAAGAGCATTTTTTGCATTAAAAGAATATTCTTGTAAAGAATATAAGTCATTGAACTTATTAGATTTCTCTACTATATCTCTACGTTCTACAAAGGACTTAAAAGTATATACAAGTAATGTACCTTTTTTGTCACCTAGGGCAAAGACAGCAGGTTTTACTCCACTTAGTTCAAATTTGTCAGTAGATTTGGAGCTATCTTCTTTAAGGGCCATATCGTGTTTTTCAAAAGTTTTAACAATGGTTTTTAGTGTTAGGATATCATTTTCAGGCTTTTCACCTATTTTATATCCTATTGTTCCAATAGCTATGGCAGCAACTATTGCTACTACGGTAATAATTAAACCCCATATTTTTAATTTCTTCATCAACTAAATCTCCTCCTTCACGTTAAGATTTTTTAAAGACCAGTCGTGCACGATGTATATTTACCTTCACTCAAGAAAGAGTGTGGTTACACTATGTTTCTTAGTTTTATAAATTAATTATTTCTTAATAAGTCCATATATGCTTGATGTTAAACCGATTATAACAAATATTAGAATATATATTTAATAATACCATAATTATCATAAATTATGTATATTTACAATTCTTTAAAAATGATGAGAATTAGCTGAAACGTTTGGTGATTGCAGACAAACAATTATTTAAATGGAAACAGGTCAAAAGTTCTGGAAAAGTTTTATTTATGTGACAAACAAGAAAACACTAGTTATTGAAGGCACTTATGACAATAGAATGATATAATAATACAATTGGTGGTGATAAAAATGAACTGTAATCGACTAAATAATTTAGTGGATAATTTTAGGAAGTCCATTGAATATGAAAAAGAATTAAGAGTTAAAAGCTTTTATAAAATGTTTGAGCGCTTAAACAAACAGGTAACATTACATGAAACTCTCGCTACCCATACTAAAAATGATTTAGATGAGGTAAGGAAGGAGTTAAATATTTCAGGCGTAAGTTCATTAAATAAACAAAAGCTTGCTGATGCGCTTGATGTTAATATTAAAAGATTACTACCGGAAATATTGAAAAAATTAACTGATAGTGAATATAAATTGCTCAAAAAAATGGTTAAACAAAATGGTATATTGGAATATAAGGAGGAATTATTTAATGCTTTTTCCTACTTAAAACGATTTGGTATAATAGGTTGCTTTAAAGATAGTAATGATGAAAATTATATTTTTATACCTGAGGATATAGTGCCAGGAATTAATTCATTAATGAACGACATAACTATTGTCTTTGAAATAAAGCAAAATGAAAAGGTTACAAAAATTATAAAGGGTTTTTTGTTTTATTATGGTGCAATACCTTTCCATACGGCTTATGATATGATAACTAATTACATAAATAAAGAATTGGATATGGTTACTATTTTTAATATTATATATGAAAGTAGTACAAAAGATGATGAGTTGTATTTTCATAATAATTATTGGTGTTCAAAACAAATTAGTGATATAGATGATTTTATTTCTCAGCAGAACAATAGAAGTAGCTTAAATTATTTTTCTATTACTGAAAATCAAGTACTAGATGCCTCTAAATTTAATTTCGCGGAGTGGAATGAGTATGATAGAAAATTAATTAATTACCTGTGCGATAATTATGATATTTTAAAAGATAAAGTTTTGGAATATGTTAGCGGTATTAAATTAAACTTTAAAATTGGAAATGATTTTAATGAAGTAATAAACGAATTTTCATCAAATTTTAATGTGGAAAATATAGAGCAGTTACAGCTAGTGGTAGGTTTAATTACCGCGGTTTACAATAATTCTACACAATGGGAATTGAAAGGGCATAGTCCAAGTGAGCTAGCTAGTGTAAAAAAAGATCATCCACAATCTATTTCAGATAATACTATACAGACTTCAAATACTAAGATTGGTAGAAATGCTCCATGTCCATGTGGCAGCGGTAAGAAATATAAAAATTGCTGTTTAAAATAATTTTACAAATTAACATGAGTGGATTTCTATGGCGATGGTGAAGGGGGTATAAAAATGCAAATATGCTGTACAAAGAAACTACAAGACGAGATGGGAATAGTGCTTCAAAATGAAACCGAAAAGGAAGATTTGTTTTGCTGGAGTGTACATTTGATTATCGTAAATCGAAGAAAGACAATTGTGATGGTAAACGATAGTAATAGATTTGGATTTGTTCTTTATGGGTTAAAAGCAAAACAGTTGAAAAATCTAGACGAATTACTCATTATGGGAATTAGAAATTGCTTGAGAGATGAAAAAATTAAGGAAGAAATTGTAGAGAAGTATTTAAAAAGTGCGGGAGAATTAATTTATTCGAAGACAAGAGGTTCGAAATATGTGGCACGACTCAATAAGGCTTGTGAGATGATAAAAAGTCTTGGAGATAATTTAGAATTAAGTGAAATTTTTCAAACTTCGGTAACTAGAAGAATGAATAAGGACCTCATAAAAATGAGCAAGGAATCTGATTGTCACTATCCATATGAATTGCTAAGCATGGATCTTAAAATATTTGCTGGTGAAGAAATTGTTAGATGCGAGGCTGTAGACTTAATGGTTAAGCTTAAATTATATCCACAAATAGCATGGAGAAGGATTATAACTCCTATAAATACTACATTTAAGGAGCTTCATGAAATACTCCAAGTAGCTTTTGATTGGAAAGACTACCATCTGTATGAATTCAATATTATTGATGAGGCAGGCAAATGTATCTTAAATGTTATTAGTGAATTTGAAGAAGTTTATGAAGACTCGCAGGAGTGTAAAATACTTTTAGATTCACAGGTTGATATTTCAGAATATACCAATCAGAAATATCGAATAGTTTATTGTTATGACTACGGCGATAACTGGGAGCATGAAATTACGATACAAGGTGTTAATGCGAATTATGATAAAAACTATCCAACCTGTGTAATGGGGGGGGGGTAATACACCACCAGAAGATGTTGGTGGTATTACTGGATACAAGGAATTTCTAAAAATAATGGCAAATCCTAATCATGTTGAATATGAAAATATGAAAAGGTGGGCGCAGGGTCAGAGGTATAAGGACTTTGATGCAGCATTTGTAAATAGACGTTTAAAAAATGTTTTGCGGAGATAAATAATTTACTTTTCTGACAATCTATCAAATCCTACTCCTTTGCCCCATACCGAAATTACTGGTAAAACATCTACAAAGGCATCTGGATCAGTTTCTGCTATATACCTCTTAATTAACATAGATTCTCTTGGAGAACAGAGTGTTAGAAGTTTTAAGCGTGGTAAATTTTTATAACCACCTTTTACCTCATAACTGGTGACGCCTCGTTTAACACTGTGGATTATATATTGAGCTATAGCTTGATGATGATCGCTTATTATCTCAAGTTTTACCTTCTTTGAACCAAATCCAAACATCACGGCGTCAATCATATTTACCATTATAATTTGTGAAATAATAGCATAGAGTGCGATGTTTGAATTATATACTAGAACTGATAATGCAATTAATGTTCCATCAATACAAAGTAAAATCTCACTTATGCTTATAAAAGTAAAAATCTTATGATGAAGAATTTTAGCAACAGTATCAGTTCCTCCCATTGAGAATCCTCTTTTTAGTACAAGACCAGATCCAATTCCACAAATAAGTCCAAAATAAACTGAAGCTAGCATCATATCATTTTTTATAAAGCTATAATCAAATCTTTCAAAAACTATTAATACAAAAGGGAATACTATGGATAGGGTGATTATTTTTATACCTTCTCTTTTCCCCATAGATATCCAAGCAACAGCTAATACTAAAATAGATAACACATAATAGATATAAGTATACTTAATATGAATCAACTTTTCTAATATGATTGATATTCCAGTTATTCCTCCAGTTATTAAGCCATTTGGCCTTAGAATAGAAGTAATTGAAAAAGCAATCAATAAACAGCCTATGCTTACAAATATGAAGTCCACAACATTTTTGTTAAAGTCAAGATTCTTCAAAATATCACCGCCCTTGAAAATTATTACATATGTAGTTATTGTAACAGATATTGTTTCGCACTTATAGGTAAATTAGATTAATTTTAAGTTTAAATCAGAGCAATCTACGTTGTAAGTTAATATATATTTAACTATACATTAATATTCTCCAATCAAAGTTAAATGATACTAATACTATTCTATAAAAAGCTTAAATACATTGATTATATTGTAATAATATGGTAAAATAATAATTGTAAAAAGGTAGGCGGTAATAAAATGATAATAAATGAAGATGATGGATATAAAACGAATGAAGAAATGGAAAAAGAATGGATTAGAGAAAAACATGAAAATGAAGAAGAGATAGAATGGGAAGAAAGAATTTGGGGAGAATAAGAATGAAGATATATATTATAAAATAAAAAAGTTTTTATAGGAGGAGATTTATTGGTTACATTTAAAAAAATGTGGGATGATGTACTATTACTGTTATCAAATGAAAACTACATAGGTATGAATATCTTGGAGAAGTTTGATTCAGGATTTGCTGTTAAAGAAAGTGATGATATAGTTTTTATTACAAAAGATGATTTTTCCAGCTTTTGGTGTAAATTGTTGTACTATGAAAAATTATCACTCCAGCAAGTTTTAGGTGATGATAAATTAAAACCAAAATATATTTACACTATTATAAAACAATTACCGTATATTTCAGAAAGTTCTTCGGTAATTAGGTTAATACAGTAATTAAAATGTTGTAATTATTATAACAAAAGTTGATGAGCTTCCATTAAAGTAGACAGAATAAATAATTTAAATAGGTCTTAATAAAAATACTGCACTTAGGGGGAACCCAGTGCAGCATTATCTTTATCAACGTATTTGCCATTTAATAATAGGTTGGTGTATTTAAATTATAGACAGTTTATGAAATTTTATTCACTTTAATTAATACATAAAAAATATTTATTAAAAAAATACAATTATCACTGCATAATTAATCAATAACAAAAAGAGCAGTTCCTCTTAAGGGAGGAGCGGCTCCCGAATATCTTAGTCTAATACATAATCTAAGTGTTAATTGCTAGCTATAGCTATACAGTTTAAGTTTTCATCAAAGTCACTAGTGTATTCATCAATATACTCACCCAATATGTCAATCATGTGAATTGGTGACACTGTGTTATCATAAACCATTTTTAATAAATTTTTAACTTTATATCTTTGTGGACTTATATTTTCTACACAATCTCTTTGGATATGTACAATTGTTCCATCAACAATATCTTGTGATTCTATTTCAATACCGTAAGCGTGTACATTAGTAAGTTCACCATACATTAAAACAGAAACCTGACTTTTAACTAGTCTATAAATATAATTGTGATTTACACCGTCTGCTGTTATTTTCTTAGTTAAATTTTCTAAAATTATCATAATGTTTCCCCCCTAAATTGTGTTTATGAGAATACAATAACATTATTAATAAAAAAAATCTGTCATTTTATGATGCTAAGCTTAAAAGTATTATCTGCTTAAACTGACAACAACAACCTCATATACCTATAATGCTACGATTAACTAAATATAGTGAGCCATTTTAGAATCGAATTGTTAAATAATTTTGTCGAATTTATAACAATCTTATATAAAAGTTTTTTTTAAAAAGTTGAATATTTTTTTATTAAATCCTAATTATTGTTCATAATGATTATTTAATTGTAAAAATATGGGTTTATATGCTACCTCATAGATAAAATTTTTCCTTATAGTTGTTCTTAAAATAATATATATAATATAAGGGGTTAGTATGTAGTATTATAGATAGAATAATAATATTGTTATTGCACTCTAACCTAAAAACATATTAATAAATAAATAAAAAAATTCTAGCGATTACGCTAGAATTTTTTTATTGTTATAAATTTTTTTCGTAAGCCTCGACCATTTTTTTAACCATTTGACCGCCTACAGAACCATTCTCTCTTGAAGTTAAATCTCCATTGTAACCATCTGTAAGATTTACTCCTACTTCTCTAGCAGCTTCCATCTTAAATTTATTCAATCCCGCTTTAGCCTCTGGTAGCAATATCCTATTTCTTGACATATAAATTACCTCCTTTTTATTTTGTATTAATTTGTGCTTGATAATCATTTTCATTTATGCTATTATGATGCGCATTATTATAAAAAATACTCATAGAAAACTATGGTTATTTTAATATTGTTGGTAACAAGCTGTTTCATAAATCTTGTGAAATAGTTTAAGCCTAAATATGATAATAAAAGAAAACTATAGGTGCTAGTTTTTTTAAAATAAGAAAATTGGCAAATAAATAAATCGATTCAAAAAAGCTAAAGAATGGTTAAAATATTTCAAAATAAGAAAGTAACAAATATAATAATATGCATAAATAAATACAGTATAAATTATTGACTTAATTATAAAAGAGGAGTATTGTTAATAACAATAAATCGAATATGACTAATAAAATATAAATATAATTCATTTATTAAACAATTCCAAACGACTTTATTCTAAGCAAACACTAATATTATTTTTTAAAATTCAGTAATTTAGGGAAATGAGGGCATGTTTTTTTGAAAAAACACAATGAATGA